>Ga0307515_10019473_pt1 | contig 12203 bp, 3 predicted proteins | sample 17_EM_MG_FD_194513 | JGI IMG/M metagenome (GOLD analysis project Ga0307515, IMG submission 194513) | Populus trichocarpa ectomycorrhiza microbial communities from riparian zone in the Pacific Northwest, United States - 17_EM | ecosystem: Host-associated > Plants > Roots > Unclassified | place...
AAAGGAAAGGGAGGAAGAATTGTGAGAAGAAAGCAGGCCCAACCAGTGTAATTAATCACTACATTAATATAAATTGTCTGACAAGTTTAAAAAATCACTCTAAAATTTGTAGAGAGGTATTGATTTGATGGATGGTTATCTCATAAATATTTTTAACTTTAAATTTTTTTAAATAAAATATTATTATATTTACTTGATTAATTAGTTGAAAGATGTTGAAATTTATAAGATAAGGAGGCAGGCACGTATGGAGGCATTTGACCCACAAATTTAATGACTACAAGCTATTATGTTGAATGATTAATATCACTATAGCGTCGGCTGCTAAAAAGCATTTTCATGGGAAAAGTCTCAGATATTTGAACCCGACTTGTCAATTTATTGGACACTAAAAGAGACCCACATTGCATGAAGTCCATTCCATACTGCTGTAAAGTGTACTGAGAAATATATTCGTGCCCATTAATATATTTTTTTTCATCAGAAACATGTTTGATTCCTTTTCATAGCTACTTAGGCGATGTTTGTTTTTTAGAATTTATTTTTTGAGAAATTATTTTTTAAATTTTTTTATATTTATTTGTTATTAGAAAAGTTAGTTAATAAAAAATACTTTCTAGTTAAAGAAAAATTTGACTTGTTTTCCAGAAAAGTGTTTTTCTGAAAACTTTTGGCGGAAAATACTTTCTGGAAATTATAAAAAATTTAAAAATGTCATATTATTTGCTTATTATATCAAATTTGGTCCTCAAACTTTTGATTGCTATATATATTTTGTTTTGAATATTTATTTTTCAATTTCATCTCTTAAAAATTAATTTTTATATTAACTTTTATCTTCATTTTTATAATTGTTATTTGCTTTTTTCTTATCATTTTTTTATTGAAATTTTTTATGTATCAAATTTGATCCTCAATCTTTTGATTGTTACTTATTTTATTTGAAATAATTTATGAAATGTTAATTATTATTATTTTAATTTCTTCATCTTTTATTTTTTTTTTATTTTTTAGATTTGATCTCTATTATTTTGATTATTATTTATTTTATTTGAGATAATTTATGAAGTTATATTTTTTTTCAATTTCATTCTCATTCAACTTTTTAATTTGTACGATTTGTTCCTCATTATTTTAATAAACTTGAGAAAAATAAAACATTAATAAGTTATTTTCCAGCTCATTTTCCATGATCATAACCAAACACTGGAAAGTGTTTTCCAACTTATTTTCCATTACACTGCCAAACATTAGAAAATAATTCACTTTCCCAAAATTCACTTTCCAAAAAAAAACTACTTTCCAGCAAACAAACGGGGCCTTAGATTTGATGATTCCTTTTCATTTCTATCTCTCCAAACTGAAAAGGGTTGATTACAAGTTACCAGCTGGTAAATATCGCAACAGGTAATTAATTTCTCCACTTCTCTTTTCCTTGATCAACCTAAATTATTGATAAAATCAACAACACTGTAATACTAAGTCCAATTAAGCATATATGGTATTTTGTACATTATACATATTTTTATAAATATCTAGGATGTTTATAAAATATTTATATTAAATATCTTATAATTATAAGATATTTATCTTAAAAATAAACAAATATATCTAGGAGCATAAAAAGAGAGGCTAGATGGCCATAGCTCATCTCTCTAGATAACACAAGTCTACTATAAAACTTAAACAAGGTTTAATGAATATTTAAGATTACAAAATAATCATTCTCCCCGTCACCTGTTTAAACACTATACTGATTTAAGCATTAGAATGTTTTTCTTGCAATTGTCACTGGCTCACCAAGTCCTTCGGATCCAATTTTAGTAGCCCATAAAAACCGCCCATAATCTTTTTCTTATGGATTTTTTTAGTCCTTCAGATCCAATTTTATCAGCCCATGAAAACCACTCGCAATCTTTTCTTGATGATTTTTTCAGCCTTATCAATTGGCATTGTCTGTGGAAAATAAACAAAAAGTCAGTTCATTCAGTTTCTTAAAAAATAATTTCATGGTTGGCAATACATCTATGGCTACACCAACGACACATGATGTCAGTAGCTAAGCCAATGACATGTGATGCCAATAGCTAAACTAGCGGTTAATCGCTCAACTACTACCCACATGACTACGCCAGCGATTACGTCTGATATGGCTATGCCAGACACCCAAGGCAACACCCACGACTATGTCTACGACTACACTCTATGGTTATGCCCTAAGGCTACACCCATAAACAACTTTTCTGGCGACTTGTACATATAAAAGGTGTTGTCGAGACTTGGGAGCTCTGTTGATACACTAAAGGTAACATTACCCCCTATAAGTATTTCCTCCCCCACTCTTGCTAGGTCAAGTCTTCCAAAAACATCTATTTGCAAGACCTGGTACATGTATGAAAAAACTACAAAGTAATATTAATTCTTGGGCCAAGTCCAGTCGGGCCTACACGATGTTTTATACAATGTACACATCTTCGTAAATATATTTATAAATATCTAGGATATTTTAAGATATTAATATTAAATATCTTATAACTTATATATTTATGAGATATTTATATAAAACATATTAAAACTTAGATATTTCTTAAGATATTTATCTTAAAAAGGTCTATATAAACAAATATCTTTAAAAGGATAAAGAAAGAGGTCAAAAGGCCAGAGCTCATCTCTCTAGACAACACAAATCTAATGTAAGACTTGAACAAAACTTAAGGAACATTTAAGCCTACTGAATACAACCCGATTTCTATCGGGTCCACTAGACGATCCTGCCTTCATCCATCCCCGTATCTCTCCCTCAACCGACTATTATATGTCTCCTTAAAATTAAAAAAGAAATCATCAAATTCAATTCAAGAAAACAATAACTTACAAAAAACTTGTTGAACGAACATACCACGAAGTGTTGAGCGTGGTTGCTGACGAATTGTTGCACTCAATTTTGGCAGTCTTCACTTCACACGTGCGTCTCCATAAAAAGATTCATTGGGCTCGGCTCACGTCCAAGAGTCGTAGCTTATAAGAAAAAAAATATTGCAAGTTAAATATATTTATAAATAACAACAAATTAATTAAAGATAGATGTCATTAAAATTAATCTTACCATCCGCTTCAAATGTGCAATGAATGGAACGAAGCTGTTGGTGTGTGTAGTAACCGAACCGTGAATGTTTTGGTTATGGTTCTCGGCACTGGACTGTAAGCGTCGTGTGAACAGCTCGGACATCATGTGCTGAATATACTATGCCCATATATCCTCCGAGATGTATGGCAGCCTAAAATCCCTCCAAACCGCCATGTTATTCCAACCTGGTAGAGCATTATCTCTAGCATAGTTTTTAGCTTTTTTTGCGCTTTATACCAAAAGTCACGCAATCTACATGATATAAATGTATTTTATATGAGTTAATGACAAATTAGATTTTAATATATAAATTGTTTTTAAAAAAAAATATCGTATTGTTTTTTATGCTACCTAGTTGCTACATGATTCTCTCACATAGTCCTCGCAACATTATCATTTATGCTATCCACTCGAATTTGTTCTGTGTATAAAAAATTTATAAAAAATAAATCAATAATTTCAATATAACATAAAAATAGTTAAAATTTTAAGTTAACACTAACCTCAAATCTTCTAAACCATGCATCGATATAAGGTTTCCAATCATGATGTCTGCAAACCTGGCTCCATTAAAACAATGGAATTTCTATCGACAACTTAAACATCGATGTTATTACTCGGGCGGCCTCAATGTTTATGAACCTGAAAATCAATAAAATTAATGAAATATTAGTTGTTCATAAATTATTAAACACAAACCAACTAAAATCAAAACAAACTTACATTGAAAGTTCGTCCTTCCAATGTGCTATATACCTGCGGGGGCATTGACCTTGCTGTGAAGGGACACCGCCTCTACGTTTTAGAACCGTGCTGGAAGAGACAGCGTCGTAAGTCAACGCAGGTGCCTCTTCTTGGTTGGAACCTAATGACACGTCATCATCGCTGCTATAAGAACTAGTTGTGATCATTTGTTCAAGACGTGCAGTTGATTTTGTTATATGCATCTACAACAAATTTGATGTATCACCATAAATGCTAGGATCTGAGATCATCTCTTGGATGTTGGTCTGTCCTTCAAGCATGCTCACCACTTCTGACATTATAGGCCATAGAGATGGAGATGCATTGGTGCATAAGAGAGCCAATTTGATGATCCTCTCAGCCTCTTCCTTGTTGAATTCAGACTGTAGCTTTGGGTCCACTATCTCCATTAAATTTCGCTTTTTTTGCACTCCATGGGCCTATGAAAGCAAAAGTATTTGCAAAGAGGAGTAGTGCCTAATGTATCATGAAATCTAGATAGCAACAAGAATAAACTTGTAACTTACCCAGTCAAAAAGACATACGAATTCATTTGTTGTGCAAAACTATAAACATCTACTTTGTCTGTTAAATAACCCCACAGCATATATTATAGAGCCATATATATCCTCTGAAATCAGAACCATGCCAAAGCTAAATTTTATGCGTGGTTAGGTTAACATGAGATCTCATCTGACGATCTTCTTTAACCAGAACCAAAATTTTATGTACAACTCAATCAACATGAAATCCCATAGGGCAATTCCATTTAATTAAAGCTAAAATTTGTGTGTGATTGGGTTAGCATGAGATCCTATCTAGCAATTTTCTTTAACCAGAACTAAAATTCTATGTGTAGCTCGGCCCACCTGAAATCCCATCCCGAGATTTCCTTTTACCAGAGCTAAATTCTATGCATGGTTGGGTTAACCTGAGATCCCATCTAGCAATCTTTTTTAACTAGAACCAAAATTCTATGTGTAGCTCAGCCAACCTGCATTCCCATCTAGCGATTCCCTTTTACCAAAGCTAAATTATGTTTGTGGTTGGGTTAACATGAGATCTCATCTAGCGACCTCCTTTAACCAGAACCAAAATTTTATGTACAGCTCGGTCAACCTGAAATCCCATCTGACGACTTCCTTGAACCAAAGCTAATTTTTATGTTGCGGTTGGGTTAACCTGAGATCCTATTTGGCAATCTCTTTTAACCAGAACCATAATCTGTTTATGTGTAGCTCGGATAACCTGAAATCTAATCTGGCGACTCCCTTTAACCAAAGCTAAATCAATGTATGGTTGGGTTAATCTAAGATCCCATCTAGCGGTCCCCTTTAACCAGAACCAAAGTTATATGTGTGAGGCTAAAGTTCATGTTTTTATCTATGGTCATACGTGGTCCTAATAGTTCGGGCCAAAATATAGATGTTTTTATTCGATCGTTGATTGATAACTTGACACAGTTGTAGTCCTCTAGTGTTTTGACTTATGATGTATCGAAAAAAAAAACAAAATATTCTTATGAAAGCAGTTTTGATATGGACTACAATGATTTTCCACCTTATAGAAAGGTTTTTTATTGGAGCACGCATGGAAAACTAGTCACCACCATCTCCTGGTGACAACCATTTCTTGGTTAATAGGCTTGTTTGAGATTGTGGTAGTAGCTGCGGTTCAAAGTGTTTTTCGCTTAGAAATGCATCAAAATGATGTTTTTTTATTTTTAAAAAATTATTTTTGAGATTAGCACATCAAAACGATCTAAAAACATAAAAAAAAATATCAAAAAAAAATTTAAAATTTAAAAAAATACAGTTCCAAACGGAGCCAACATCTCTAGTCACCACCTCTTGGTCATCGTAACCAGCCTCTCACACTATGATCACCTCACATCGTGACCATCTCCTCGCATGCTCCTTTTTGCATCTTTTGCTCTAACATAGTATTCTTCTCCGGATCCTGTATTTCTAACTTAAATATCATAGGGTCTCATATTCTGGTATTAAACTTGTTTTTATAGGAGATTTGATAGAAGTCATCTCGTCATATCACACACTAGCAGTCAAGTCATGATATTCCCCATCAGTCCAAGACACAGTCATGGAAGGCACTAAACAACTTCATTATTGTTTCCTTTTTAAAAACCTAATTTTACTCTCCATTAATTCTCATTTGGTGTAAATTATTAGAAAAGTTCTTGTGCCTGCATCCGAAATTAAAGTCATTTAATCTTATTAGTAAACAAAACCTCTCACCACTAGCCCAACTTTATTAATTTTATTAATTTAATGTATATTAGCAACCCTCGTGTTGTTTGATTAATTATATTTAATACTTTAAGTAAAGGCAAAAAAGCTTTTATCATTGAAAATTAGAAAAAGCGAACATATTTGACAAGATGAGATTCTGATTAATTTATTAATTTGTCCACTTTTTTAAAAAACTTTATTAAAATATAATTGCTTTCAACAGGTACAAGTAATCTTTCCTTTTATTTTTGATATATCTAATTGTTCAAGCAGCAAAACGAAAGGGCATAGAATTTTCCGCAAAGACTTTTCACAACTTCATTTCATTCTTGGAAGTTGCAATGTGAACTCAAGTATTACTCATGGATGCATGGATCAGTTAATAGCAATGGTAGTTTAATAGCAATGGTAATTTATATAATTATTAATTTAAGGTATATAAGATTAATTAAAATATATATAAATTATTCCGAACATCCATTTTAATTAAAAAAAAAATTGATGCTAGTTTCTCTCTCAGTAATAAAGACATAGGTAGAAAGAACATGCTGCTTTTAAATGCTGATAGGTTGATGGATGCAGACATGACTTCTTTTTTCCACATTGGGTCCTGTTAATCTCATGGACTTGATCAAAAAGATGCATGGATCAGTCAATATAGATAGTACGTGAAGTGTAGATTAATTATAGTAATTCCCATTCCTGTCTTTCTTCTTCTTCTTTTCTGTACGTAGGTATAAATCTGGGTTAATTTTGCTCAAACCTGGTTATTAAACTTAGCCTGGCCCGGCAGGTTGATCTAGGACCTAGTTGACCCGGTAGCTAGACCGGTCCGGGTTTAATAAAAGACTGACTGGAAAAACAACCTGGCAAAACCCGGTCAACCCGGTGGGTCAACCCATGACTCTGGCGAGACCCGATGTTTTTTTTTTTTTCTAAATGTGGGATTTGAAACCCTTTAATATATATACTTTATGTTTCTAAGAAAAATAATTAGACTTCATTTTTAATCCGGTCTAAAATGTGCCTGTATTATAAATAAGATTCCAACAATTTTCTACATGAATATAAATTGTTTATAAATTGTCTGATAAGTTTAAAAACAACTTTAAAATTTATAGAGATATTAATTTGATGAATCACTAAAAGGATAGTTTTTGACTTTAAACATTTCTAAGTAAAATATTATTAGATTTACTCGTTAACTATTAAAAGTGATATTTTAAAATATTCAGTGTTTTAATTAAATCAAAATAATAATACTTATAAATCTTCACCTCGTATTTTCTTTGGCTCTCCTAGTTGCAGGTTGCAAGATGTTGAAATTTAAAAGATAAGGAGGCAGGCGCATATAGAGGCATTTGAGCTAGCCACAAATTTAATGACTACAAGCTATGTTGAATGATTCACATCACTAGCGGCGGCTGCTAAAAAGCATTTTCATGGAAAAACTCTCAGATATTTAAACCTGACTTGTCAGTTTATTGACTTGAAACTTGCTAAGAACATACTGAAAACGAGAGAGATTCCAATCAGAAAAGAGAGAAGGAAAAAGGATTTATACCTTAATCTCTTAATAAAAGAGACCCACAGTGCTTGAAGTTCTTTCCATTGTGATTTTTCAATGGTTTTTTTTAATCCGTGTTTGTTGACCGCTGGCTATAAAGTGCACTAAGAACACGAAGGTTTTTTTTTATTTACTTTCAATGCTGTAAAGTGCACTAAGAACTTCATCATCAATTGTTCACTAATTGCAAGTAGAATTTTCTGCTTTTTCTTTTTCTTTTTCTTTTGGAAAATACTGATTGAGGTAGACGTAGACCAATCTCTTTTGCACCTGGTCCTAAAGGACAACAAGCTATTTGGAGTTTATGATAGACTCAAATGCATGCATTTATATAGCTAGTTGGTGCATAATTGGCAGTTTCATACTTTTAGCTGGTTTATTTTTATATTTTAAAAATATTTTTAGAAAAAAATTAAATTTTTTATATTATTTTTGTTTTAAATTAATTTTTTAATGTTTTTAGATCGTTTTAAAATGTATATGTTAAAAATAATTTTTTAATATTATTTTTAAATATTTTCCAATAAAAAATACTTTTTAAAATGACTGCTAACATTTATAAAATCACCATCGGTTTTAATGCTTCTTATAGTCATCATTTGCTTTGAATATTGAGTTTTTTTCCTAAAACCGTGAGCAAATTTATTTCTCGAACGAACAGACTCTTGTTATTTCACAAAAATAGTCTCGTGACACGTGGGTTGTGCATGTATTATAAAAAATAATAATTAATAATTATAGTTGTCTACGTACCTACATGGCGGTTGTGCATGTATTATAGAAAATAGTCTCATTACTTTTTAAATAATCAAAGAGATTTGAAAGTTTAATGGAGGACTAAATTAAAAAAGTTCAAGATCAAGAATTAAAATAAAAAGGGTGTTGAAATCCAAGGCTGAAATTGAAGTTTATCAAGGGCAACAATACATAAAATTAAAAGTTTGAAGCCAATCAAGGATGTAATTGAGAGAAATCACAAATCGAAAGATTAAATTGAACTTTACCAAAATGGCATTGTTTTGGTTACTGTTCATTTTCTTCTTATTTTTTTCCTTGAAAAGACTGCTCATGAATTACAATATTTCAGGGGCATTCAATGCTTCATTTTTCTACCAAATTTGACAAAACTTGCACGAAAATGATCGTCTAACATCTTATTACACCCCGGTGTGGTACTTTATGGCCAATTGACACCATAACGTCGTGGTACCGGCCCAAAGAGGCCTGTTTAGGTAGCCTTCAACTGTCAAATTTAATAGTTCATGATGCCTACTTTGAGCCAACGGTTGTGATCCTTCGGGGCTGAATCAAGGGCCAAGATTTGACACCATTAAAAACAAAATGTTTCTCTTTCATCCCCTATAAATAGGGGTGGATTCCATGCCCTGAGTGTGAAGAAAATCGGGTGAAAAGTTGACAAAAAACCAACCTCCCTCCCGTTTTTTTTCTTTTAGCCGACAATTCTCTCTCTTCTTTATCTCTCTCCACCGTGTTTTCAGCCGCCACAACCTTAGGACAACTGAACAATCACAACACAAACCCCTTTATAAACACATCTCCTCGCTGACAACAGAAACCATAACCGCCAATCTCTACTTCTCCTTTTCCACCACAAACTTCTTCTTTTTCTTGCACCACAGGAACCCAACCACCACCTCAGTATTGTCGTGTTCCACCAGCACTTCCATCGTCCTCTGCAAGACCAGTGATGACAGTCGTGGCCCATGTGCCAGGCGAGCTCCTTCTTCTCTTCCCCCTCTCATATGCATGTAGGATGTGAAATAATTCACGTCCTGCAACTGCTGGCTTCTAGTAGCAGATGCAAACTAGGCAGGACTCGTTTTGGCCTTGCCTAGATGGTTGCGACGGATCTAGCCCACACCTAAAGAAGAAGGAGAAGGAGGAGGAGGGTCTGTTGGGCCACTAGTTGGCTAACCCGACTGAGTTGGGCTGGACCCATTTCGACCCAGCCTGTATGGTTGGGCCAGGTCCAGCTCAATTTATATTTCACATAATGATAATAATAATAAAAACAAAAAAACAAAAAAAAATAATTCCAAGGGTCATTTCAAAATATTTGTGATTTTCTCACAAGTTTTTTCAATAGTTTTGTATAATATTAGGCTGTATATTTATATTGTAAGATACAAATCCAGTATTAAAATATCCGGTATTCTTCAAAAATTAAAAATTTAAAAAAAAATCTCAATTTTTTTTAAATTAATTTCCTCAAAAAAATAAAAAATATTTTGTTTTCATGCATACGGTCGAATTCTAAAAGTTTTCCAAGCATATTTTCATTAAAAAAACAAAAAAAATACATCTTTCTCATGTTTTAAAATGTAAAATGAATATCATAACCAGCTTATGATTTTCTCTAGGGTTTAGCCAAAGCACTAAAAATCCTTTACTAATCATTTTGTTCATTTTATATTTAAAGTGTTAGGATTTAGCTGTAAACTTTAATATGTGGAGGTATAAAACTACATTGTAAAGTATATACCTTCAGGTATTAAAGATACAAAGTGCAAAATAAATGTGATACTAAAATTTAGACTTTAGAACGATTAGGATTTAAGTCGATAAGATAGAGACTTCCTTACAAAGAAAAATCTACTGTGAACCTTAGACAAGACATATCAAGACATTTCATTATACCTTAATTTATACACCTTTCAAATACACTACAACATTTAACAGTTTTATTGACGGACCTAATCCACATTCTGTCGGTAAAAAAAAATACCGATGGTTTTACAGACGGAAAATACGAGCAAAAAAAAAACTTCCCACTGAAAATATTATGTCGGTGATCGTGGCATATGCAGTAAATATTTTTCAACTCTCGGTGAAATGCCGACGAACAATATTTGTCTGTCTAGGTGTCGGTAATTATCGGTATGCAGTAAATATTTTTCAACTCTCGCTAAATACCAACGAAATGTTTTCGTTTGTAGAGACGTTGATGATTTTGGCATTTCCAGTAAATATTTTTCAATTCTCTGTAAAACACCGACGGAGAAGGTCCATCTGTAAATCCGTCGGTGGTGTTTTAAAAACAAAAATTTTTAAAAATTATTTAGAATAAATAATATAAAATTATATAAATTAATAGTAAAAAAAAACCAATTATGCAAATAAAATTGTATTAAACATCAAAATATAAAAATAAAGTTAAACAATATTTATCTAAATATTCATCACAAAAAAAATTAAACTAGAACAATGGCGGAGCTGGAGGAGGAGGAGGAGGTGGTGTAGGTTGGTCGTTCTCGGGACTAAACGACCAAAAAGGAGGCGCACATGTATCACCCATATGTGATCTAATGTCCATGACCATTTGGCAGAGTTGTTCATAATTCACCGAGAGTCAGTCGTATTTTTCGGTGAGATGAGTTGTGTGTTGCTGCAAGGCCATGAACTCCTTAGATTGGGTGCTCGATACTGATTGGAAGCTCCCAACGGTTGAGACACTACGGGCCGCCCGCAAGTTCTCGGTCGTAGTGTTGGAGAGACCGTACACCTAATTTGTATCGGATCCACTAGACAATCCTACCTCCATCCATAAATCTGGAACGAAATCCGGATGGGTCGAAGGATCGTCCCCATATCTCTCCCTCAACTGGTTATTATTGGTCTCCTGAAAATGAAAAAAGAAATCATCATATTCAATTCAAGAAAAATAATAACTTATGAAATAAAATGGTTGAACCAAGGTTGTCAATTCCATTTCAGTAAGTGTTTCGTTTTTTCAATTGGAATGGAATGTTTCGGTTTCAGAGCGTTTCAAGATTGTACTTTTCATATATATATATAATTCAACAAACATAATTCAAATTCAAGATAAATTAATTATAAATTATGCCATATACAAACACAATGTCAAACAAATATAATTTTAAAATTTAAAATATTCATAAATAGTCAAGATTAAATAGAACTTTAACTTAAAATAATTCAACTTAAACAAAATACCAAAATATTATAAAAGTAAAATATTTTAACACAAAAGAAATAAAAAATCAAACCCGAACTTTTCACTTCTAAAAGATAAAGGGAAGCCACACAAGCCATTCACGTCAAAACACTACGACAATTAATTATTGAACGAAGGTAGAGGGAGTTGGAATCTGAGTGTCACATTTAGGTTTGTGATGTTTTGAATATAAATGAGTAGGAAAATACAATAAAGCCCTTGGAGGCTTAAAAGTAGGAATAAATAAATGAAGGGTATTGTAGTAATTGTATAAAGAGATGATATATATAAATAGAAAGAAGAAAAAAAAAGAAGAAGAAGAGATCTGAAAAATTTGAGAGAGAATCGGCAGGAGAGATAAGGGAGAAAGAAGAAGAAGAGAAAAGAGGGAAATTAGATAGGAAATAGAAAGGAGTTTGAGGAAATAAGTAAAAAGGTAAGATTATGTATAAATATGTGTTAATTAAGCTTTAATTTTGATTTTGATAAATGTTAGGGTTATGAAATTTGTGTTTTGAGTTTGATTGATGAGTTAATTTG
>Ga0307515_10019474_pt1 | contig 12203 bp, 4 predicted proteins | sample 17_EM_MG_FD_194513 | JGI IMG/M metagenome (GOLD analysis project Ga0307515, IMG submission 194513) | Populus trichocarpa ectomycorrhiza microbial communities from riparian zone in the Pacific Northwest, United States - 17_EM | ecosystem: Host-associated > Plants > Roots > Unclassified | place...
GGTTGTTATATATAATTTAATGGGGTAGGTTGTCTTGAAAATTCGCTTAGCACGGACACTTATGACACCCAACTGTAGCTTCCCAGGATATGGTACAGACCATAATCTAAACTGCATAATATAACTGAAAAATTTCATCCACTAACAAGTCGTCTTAGGTCAATTGGGAGAGCGTAAGTAACATTTACCATTCTAACTTAAGTTCAGGCCAGACTGAAGTTCGCTTCAATTCTAAACCTGTGCGTTATCTGGAGGTACTGTGATCTCTCCACGGAGACGACAATATTTTATTTTTCTTTCGAAAATCTTCTTTCCCCTCGCCCTGTATGTATTTGTTAAAGATGACGCGCTCTCTTTTTATATCCGCTATTTTAGGCACTTAGAGTTTGTAGAAATGATCTTTTTTAACTAGGAAATTTGCGTAAAATTTTAGTACCACTATTGCGGCTTTGCTATACAGAAAAAAAGCTAGGCAAGCACTTGGAGGAGCGCCTAAGCAAAGTTTGGTCTCTAAAAAGCCTGTTATTTCTGGCGACAAATGTACCCACTTATGTTGGGAATTGTTAATTGGAGTGACATTCCTAGATGCAACAGGTATCCACCCAGAAGTATTGCAGGCCATCACTAGCAGCTTGCTCTCCACAAAACCGGATCTTGCTATAGCCAGCCTTGCTCTTGCCAACATCTTCCACCAGGTCTTTAAAGGTCAGCTCTTCGTTATCTGGTCCCCAGGTATGCGAAAGTATTGCATACCGCGGAATTTTGTCACTCAGTTAAGCTAAGTTCGCCATAATTTTTGAATTCTAAAAGGCGCATTACGGCTAAGAATGCATCTGGCGGTGAGACGACCTAGGAGGAGTATTCAGGCAACCTGAAGAATGAGATTCATGCCCTTAAGATGTTAGGCGGAGGTTGGTTTAGGGCAGAACATGCGTGCGGAGCTTATAGTGCAGCTTTCTCTAGCTTCGCAATGTGGCTAAACCCGCATTTTCCGCTGGGGTTGTATATGCGCCGCTGGCGTTTTACACGCCAATGAAGTTCATACAAGTATATATTATATAATACATATTCCGGGCAAAAGGGTTTAAAAAGGACGCTATACCGAATATATTCCAACACCGTAATTTTAGCTTAGCAAACCCTAAAACAATTTCTCCGGCACGCTGTAACCGGAAACCAATTTCGCTAGTGACTGTATTCCGCTAATAGAGGTTATATTCTATAGATTATTTTTTATTATTCTCTTGCCAGTGCTTAGGTGGAAGAATTAACGCGCTATACTAAACGGCATTAGTATAAGGCCTGGCTATAATAGTTAAATAATATTTTTTTTGCTCTTGGCTAAAAAGCAATATATTACTAGTCTTATTAATCTTACCTACCCCCCTTACTCTATAAATCCTTTACTAAAGTACGTGAAGTCAGTGTAAGAGATGGATGGATTGGATCTAGATCTAAATCCAGTTAGCTTCAATCCATCAAATCCATCGGATCTGGATTGAGATCTAAACTTTATCCATGCCCAGGCTTTAATTTTGCCATATATTAAGCTAATTCTAGCAATTTTCGCCACTTACGTAACATAACGGCCTAATGTGGTTTTTAGTATAATCTAACTACAGCTATTTGCTAAGCTCCACCGTAGCTATCCACTAAGTTCCACCGCAACTATCTACTAAGTTCTACCGCTACTATCCACCAAATTCCACCGCAACTGTCTACTAAGTTTCACCATAACTGTTTACTAAGTTCCACCGTAACTATCTACTAAGTTCTACCATAACTGTCTACTAAGTTCCACCGTAACTGTCTACTAAGTTCCACCATAACTATCTACCAAGTTTTACCGCAACTGTCTACTAAGTTCTACTATAACTATCTACTAAGTTCCACCGTAACTGTCTACTAAGTTTTACCATAACTACTCACTAAGTTTTACTACAACTGTTTACTAAGTTCCACCGTAACTATTTACTAAGTTCTACCGTAACTATTTACTAAGTTCCACCGTAACTATTTACTAAGTTCTACTATAACTATTTACTAAGTTTTACTATAATCTATAAACCCTAACTTCTACTAACTGATTAGGATTTTCTATACCCGGTATAGAAAATCGCTATTAACTTGCTTACTATTAGCGCCTTAGCAGCACTTATAAGGATTATTTAAATTAATAACCTCTGCTTTTTAGACCTAATTAACTCTAAAGAAGTTAACTTTATAGGCTTAAGTAGAGTTATATTAAGTCTTAAATTAATAATCTTATTCTTATCTTAGGAGTAGAGATATAAAGTTGCCTAGATTGTACTCTACTTAAGGTAGTTATAGCATTTTATAATTATCTGGCTAAGACGGCTAAAAATACGTTCTAGCTTATTACTTATAGTTGGAATTAATAAGAGATTAATAGCTATTTAAGTAAGATGCGGGTATTATTTGCGGCTAATAGTTCTTTACTACTTAATTAGAGTCTTATAATCTTTAACTTAATTTTATATATAATAGCAATTATATTTATCCTACACAATAGCAGAATAATATTAATAGCCGCTCTTCTAAAGACCTTTTATCCTATAGGCCTCTATAATATTAAGCTTATACCTAGGCTTTTTTTTCTTTAGGGATAGAGCTTCTAAAATAGGCTATTACTTATAGTCTATAAGCTATAGATATTTAACTAATTTATAGGCAGACATAATCTAAGTCTTCTTATACTCCCATTAAGCTTTTATATACTACTAATTATATCTAAAATAAAGGACGACTGCGGCAATATAGGCTGCTAACTTATTAATCTTTGCATAGTACTATTAAGCCTTATTAAGTGCGAACTTAATTTATATAGTAAAATACCATTCTCCTTTAATTAATAAGGGTGGTATAGATTTAAAGCGTTTATACATAGAGGTAAGTTTTTTAGTAATATATTTAATATCTTGCTAAATATTAACTAGCCTATATAACTTGCTATTACCTAGTTAGCCTTATAGGTCTATAGTTATAACCTAGCATAGTTTAAGTAAATTTTTGTACTATATTAGAACCTCCTAATTGTCTATAGTAAGTATATCTTTAAAGATTATTGTCGGTATACTCGCTTTATTAACGTGCATAAGTATTACTATATTGCAATACGTATGCAGTATTGAAGTTAGTAGTTATTTTTCTAGTAAGGGGTTGCTCCAAGGTCAGGTTAGCTAGCCTCGTTTCGTGATCTCGTGACCACGTCACATAACTAACGTTCTGACACTAGAGCAACTCTAAAGAGAGGGCTAATCTACTTCCAAAGTTGAGTTTACTTCTAGACTACTTATAGCGTATACGTAATAGCTAGAGATCTAATTAATACACAATAGCTTCTGCGCTCCTTTTACAGGTCCATAATTATATAACCCGTATTACGGCTCGTATAAACGCCTCTAAACTAAAGCTTGTAGAATACTATATTATAAAGACACTAAGCTAAGGAGAAGAAGAAGAATTGTTAGGGGTAGCAGGTTAATATATCGCGAGGGCCGCTAAGGCGCTAGTGGTAAGCGAGCCAATAGCGATTTTTTATCTTGGGGATAGAAAATCCTAATTAGCTAGTTAAATTTAGGGTCCGTATCGTTACAATTAGTTATATAATACTAAGCTAAATCTAAGTTTATTTATTTAACCCATCCTATAACTTATAGGTTAATTTGGTTTGTATTAATAAGCTATTAAAGAGCCGCGCAGGGTTTTCCCTTTATTATAGCGTTAGTAGGGTTGGCCTCTCCGTTAATCTATTTTACCTTTATAATCTGTCTCCGTTTATAGGCTTGCCGGAGGCACATTATATTAATTATTAGGCGTTTTTCTTAGGTAGTTCCGAGTCGTACTAGACAGTTATATAAGGACTTAGAGTTAGTATAAAGCATAAGTAGAAGGTTAATTTATAGGATCTTGTCTACTATAGACTTAATCGCAACGCCAATATTAAAGCCGTAAGCTATACCGTGGAGTTTAGAAGCTAGTACGCTCTAAGTAACTCTTTTACACCTAACTAAGCTCTAGTAGACGATATTGGCCTTCTTTATAGTATTAGCTAGTATAATAACGTAGCCGATCTACAAAGAGAGGTCCTTATTATTGGCAAATAACGCGTTTATAAACACTAGTAGCTGTAGGGTTTTAATATCTAGCTTAACGAACTTAAGGCCTCTATTAGCGTTCTTAATTTGCTAGTTTAGACGCTTATTTAGCTGTTTTACGTCTTCCTTATTAGGGTTAATTACCTAAATAGTAAAGAATAAATTAAATAAGGCTTTTGGCTGGTAAACTAAGGCAATATATATACCTTTAGTATATTAAACGATATACTAGTCCTTTAGGGTTAAGGTTCTTATAGCTTCTCTTAATCTCGTATTTATAGCAAGTTTAGTATTAACTATACTAAGGTTTATATATTATCGTTTCTAAGTAAGCATAATGCTTCTATTAGTTAGTAGCTAAATAACTCCACTATTAAACTTAATAGGCGTATTAACGGTAAGTTATTTCCGTTTTTTTGCTATAAACTTAGCCTTATATAGCTTATTTTACTCTACGTTTATAAAGGTCTTATCTACTAGGAATAGAGTATTGTTAGTTTATAGGCCTATAATGCTAAAGGGTTTATTACTTTATAGGAGACAGGGGTTGTACGTAGACTGGTCTATATGTAACTGTTAGATGTAATATAAGTAATATATTTTAAACTAGTAGTTACTAGCTTCTAGTACTCTATAAAGTAGTTTTATAACCTTTAAAATGGAGGCCTTATTAATCCTAAGTTGCTTAGTTAGCTCGTACGGAGGTCGTACGTAAAACTCTTAATTTAGTATAGTGGTTAATTATATATAGGCCTATAAAATATCTTAGAGGTAAAGTTATGCCTATAGAAGCTTTATAGCGGCAATATAGAGAATTAGTCGTTGGCTAACTTATTAAATAGTTAGTAATTAGATAAAAACTAGTTCCTTTTTTAAGTCGCTATATAACTAGTTAGGATTTCTTAAAGGCTTTATTAGTCCCCTTATTCTTAATCTCGTTAACAAATCGCAAATTAAAGAGTTATACGCCTTATAGTATATCCGTAAGTCTCACAATCTTAAAAACTCCCTTCTTAAGTAGACTAGTAAGCTCCCTCTATTAAAAGGCGCTAAATTAAGTACTAAATTGACTGTCATTCTATAAGTAGATGGTGATATTAGTTATAGCCGTAAGTAGAGGGCATTTATAAGGGCGTCCTTTACTTTATTTCGGGGGTTATTACTAAGCTTTAGTAGGTCTCTCTAAGACAGTCTTAGGATAGGCTGACCTAAATAGAGGTTTAGGTGGCGATTTTAGTCTAACAATTTGCTCCTACAATTTAGTTACTTAAAGGTAGGGTTTTACAACCGTAGATTAAAAGGCTATAGGTCCGCTAGACAGCTTAATAGTGTATATTTCACCCTTAACGGTAAGTAAGGTAAATAGCCCGTCCTAATAGCCGCTTTAGCTAGTATTTCCTTCTCTCCAGACTAAAACGGGTAAATTTAGTAGGAGATTATAAATTGCATTAGCATTAGGTCCGTTTTATATATTTAGCGCATTAGTAATCTATTGTTTAGCTTATAGCTTCTATATCTCTACTATAGCCTTTTTAATTGCGGTAGCGCGTTATATAACCGTAGGGGATGGTATATTAGATTTAACTATTTAGGGGTAGGCTTTAAAGGCTAGAAGTGTGGGAACTAGTCCTTTAGGGCTAGCTAAATCGTTAATTACTTTAAACGCTATTTAGAGTCCCATCTCCTTATTAATTTCGGGGATTTTAGTTATAATAATCTGGTAGGCTCGCCGTAATAGACTATAGTAGCGCTCTACTATTCTAATGGAGTTATATGCTTTAACCAGTACTCCCTTTATACTAATTCCCATAATAGTAGCGTATTACTTAAATTCCTTACTAATAAAGTTCTTTTTAGCGTCGTGGGTAATTAGGTCTGGTAGCCCTAGGTAAATATTAATCTAGCATATTTATAGAACGTCCTATATATATTTGGCGCTAATATCTTATAACTATCTACCGGCTTAAAATCGCGTTCCTTTATTAACAACGTATAGGAGGGGTAATTCGCTAATATATATAATATTAACGATAATATTGTAGTTAAAATTAACGTCGTCTTATAGGGTAAAGCGGAATCTGCTTAGTAATTTACTAAACTTCTAATAGTAGTGGCAGAACTTAGTTAGTTACTTAATAGCCATTCTATTAGTTTTATAGCCAGCATAGTAGAGTAGCTTTTATAATTTCTTAACTAAAGGATATCTAAATTAATAATATAGGCGCCGTAGCTCTACATCTGTTAAGTAGCAGGGGTTTGCGTTAAAGGATTTAGACAAATATAACTATAGTAATAAGCTCTATAGGAGAAATAGGTAGCTAAACCATCGCACTACTAGCACTTTTTTGGTATAAGTGATAATAATGTTTCTAAGGTTGTTGTAGTAGATTTAGAGTCTGTTTATATCCGCTAAATAAAGTAAAAAGGGGGTATCTGCATAGATAATATAAAACTATATCTTGCCTATAGGGGTAATAATATCCGCAGTTTTAATGGAGGTAGCAATTCTAATACCAAACTGCACGTTAACTTATCCTTTAGTTAAGGTGTTAAGTCTTATAAATTAGTCCGCGTTCTGTAGTGCCTAGAATTGTCTATACCCGGCTATAGACTTCTTTAACACACCGGTATTAATTATAATTCCTATAAATACCGTAGAAGTATAGCGTAAAGCGGCGGTTATTATATTGTAGTTAAACGGGTTAGTTTCCGTAGTAGGTTCTATAAAGGTTGCAATAAGTAAGTAAGCGTAAGCCTTGTTGGCTAGTTCTACGCTTATAGAGGTTACTTCGTCTATAGTAAGAGTCCCAAATAATATAAGGTAGTAGCCGTTAGGGTCTTCTAATTCTTCCTCGCTGTTTTTATTATTAATGTTTTTATTAGCGTCTATATCTAGCACAAAAGCTTTAAAAGTCTTATTGCACTTATTATTGTCGTCTCCTTTATAGTAAATAGTGTATTATCTAAAGCGTTCTTTAAAGTTACCGTTATAGCCCTTGCTATTATTAAAATGTCTTTTATACTCATTTCTAGAACAGTTCCGCTCCTCCTCTATATATTTCTATAAGCGGTAGGTCTCCTTTTAGCAAATATAGTACTTAGCCTTTAGGGATCTAATAGTGTTTTATTTATAGGAGCGGGTTTGGTTATAGTTGTTACAGATATTACGGCGGTATATATAATCCGTAAAGTAGGCTCCTTAAGACGGTCTTATTAAGGCCTAGGAAGGGTATTCCTTCTCCTATACAACTATAGAAGATTATAACTTACTAATTAACTAGGAGAGGTCTTTAGAAGGGTTAGAAATGGCGATATGGTATACTAGTACTCCTTAGCAAGCGGTAACTAGCTTATTTATAAGGAAGAGGTCTATATAAAACTCTAGGTATAATCTATAGCGATATTTTAGGAGCTTATTAAGGAGTAGTTGGAAACTCTAATAGATTTGCTTATTAGGGTTCTCGTTAATAATTCCTTAAAAGTTAGTAGCGTTCTATTTAGTAAGGTTTCTCTAATAGTACTCTAGTCCTTTAAAGAAGTAATATATATAGTTACATGCCTTAGTAAATAATTTAGTTAAAAGGCTATTATTATAGTAGTAATCCTAAGCAAGTCCCTTTCGTATAGTTAGGAATGCAGTTATATAGCCTTTAAGAGGTAGATTAGCTCTCTTGCAGATATTGTAGAAGATAGTTAACTTAAAATTAAAGCTATTACTTATTCTATTGTACTTCTGGCCGTCTATATAGATCTTAGTAATAGTAGCTGCCTCTTTGCTGTATATAGGTAGGTGCATAGCAGGGTTAGTATTAGCAGTACTAGGGTAAAGATACTAGGTAGGAGGAGGACTAGGTAGGGTAGGAGCGGTTACTAAAGGAAAGGTAGAGGCAGTTGCCGTAGGTAATAGTTGCTAATTCTGCGTCTATAGGAGTTAAGTAAGAAGGGTAAGTAGTTAATCTTGGGTAAAGGTAGGTGCAGTTTACTAGAGTATAGATATAATAGCTAGTTGGGGTGTTATAGGGGTAGGTATTTGCGTTCTAGGTGTTATAGCTATAGGCTAAATTACAGGCGTTAGAGGTAGTGGAGGTAGTTAATAGTTCACAGGCGTTAGCACCGTATAGGAAGGTAGTAGGCTATAACTAATAGGGGTATAGCTTAATTCAATATAAGAGCTATTTGTATAGAGTTAAGTTATTTTTATAATGCCACTATAATCATAGGGCTGACTTCCTTAAGAGCTCCTATAATTTCCTTATCTGTCTATTTATAAGGTTTTTCCTCTTAAAGGAGGTTAAATAGTGCTTCTAAGATTAAATATCTGCTATTATGCTTTCCCATATATACTCCTCTCTTAAGTAGATAAGTGCGTAACTTTGCTCTTATGTCAGTTCGCATGCGTCTAAAATCCTCGGTAGTAAAGCCTTTAAATTCCTCCTTAAATACTGTCTATAATATGTAGTCTGTAAAGTTCTCCTATATATATACGTAGACCTTTATTGCTACATAGTCTCCTAGTTTATCTTTCGTGGCGTTTACTATATTAATCCCGTCCCCATACCTTAAGATCTTTTCGGCCTATTTAGGATCCATTTTTAGAAAAGAGGTCTATAGGTTCGAGTTTAAGGGTGAGGTTAAGGTTAAGGTTAAGGTCAAGGTTAAGGGTTGTATATATATACGTTTCTACAGCTATAGGGCCTATAGAATGGTTCTTAGCAAGGCTGCTATTCTCTTAGTAATCTATTATATTAGCTATAAAGCCAGTACAAATTCTCTCAAGCGTAAGTAGAAGTCGTAGTCTTCTCTTTTAATAAAACAGACAAAAACTAGGCAATCGTGAACTATTTCTAGTACTACTTCTTAAGCGCTAGCTATTACGTATTTCCTAATCTGTACGTCTACTAATTAGTGTTAATATACTCGCTTTATCAACGTGTATAAGTATCACTATATTGCGATACATATGCGGTATTGAAGTTAGTAGTTGTTTTTCTAGTAAGGGTGTAACGGAACCTTGTAGCAAGTACTACAATAGGCTCGTTATTAGGCTAGGTGTGTAGGTATTACAAGTAAGTCAATAACGTAATAACAACTAGTGGAGTGGTTGCCTAACAGATTAACTCTAATTATATTCTAAGAATTACTATAAGGAAAGAACTATCTAAAGTAGGGACTGTGGTCCTTTAAATACACAACCGTACTCCTAGGAAACCCTCCTTATACGTAAGGTACGTGTACTCTATCTACTTTATCGCGGATTATATAAATTATATAGATTATATAGATTACATTACGTGACTTAATTACTATTTCTTGTTATATAGTTCTACCAGATCTATCTTAAACCATACCTATATTAACCAACTAGCTTCTTCTAACTCCTCTCTAAGTAGTCGTAATATTATACTTAAAGCGTCCGTAATACTATCTCCCTCCTCTTTAACTTTATCCTTAAAGATTCTAAATATCTCTAAGTCGTTTACTAGAGGTATAATATCCGTCTAATTAATTTAGTTAATATTGTTACTTATTATACCTAAAGTAACTTCTCTTTCTTCTATAGCCTGTTGCGCTCGTACTATTACCATTATACTATTACTAGGTAAAATAATACTATCTCCGTGTTCTTATTATGTGAAAGAGGGGTTAGTTTATATTACGCTAGCGAGTCCTTTATCTCGGCAACCTTCCTTTTATTTAAAGTGCACTAAAGCAAATATTTATTTATCCTGCGATGTTTGCTTTATTTCTAATACTAAGTATACACGTCCTATAACTCTTAATAGTCTATAAGTTCCCTAAGTAATTTATTATAGGGTTTTATATTTAATCTGCTACTATAAAGCTTAATAGTAAGCTCTTAAGCGCTCTTAATAAATTGCGTTAATCGCAAGAGGCGGAATAAGAGGCTACGGCTACTTAACAGCGTGCTCTTAAAACTTGTCTTCTGGCCTCTACTTATCTTCTACGTCTTAAACGGGTTTATAAGAAGGTTTATTTTAAAGAGTAGAAGCTTATAGAATAAGGTCTACAGGAACTTAGTAATAAGAGAACTGACTCTCTTTCTATAAAGGGAACAACTTTAAGTAGTTTAGCAGTCGCTCTTCCTAGGTTCCCCTTAGGTAACTTATTCTTTAATAATCTTTCCTTATTAATATTACCTAACCTATTTTCTTTTAATACTTCTATACCTTTCTTATAGCGTTCTTTAAATTTTTTAGTAGTTCCTAGGTAGTCTTATTATAGCCTATCCACTTAACCTTATACTATATTTTATTGTTAACGTCCTTATAACTAATAATTCTTAAAACTTGCTATTTGTCTTCTTTTTGTCCTCTATACGTATCTACTTTATAAATTAGTAGCTTAATATTCCCATATACTAGCTCTAGTATTATAATATACTATATAGGGTAGATTTTTATTTTAGCTAGTAGGTTTAACTTAAATGTAACTAGTAAAATTCTTTATATAATTTTAAAAGGTCCTAATCTAACATAGTTTAACTTCTTGCTTAGTCGTTAACTCTTGAAATTTTTATATAGTAGCTATACTCTATCTCCCTCCTTAAGATCTGGTCCCTTAGATCTCTTAGTATTATAGTATTTCTTTATTCTCTGCTATACTACTTTAGCTGTTTCCATAAGGTTCTTATAAAGATTTATTAATATCTCCATCCTTTACTTAGCTGTGCTACTTATCTTCTTTACTTAACGTAGCAATAATAATATCCTTAGCTCATATCTATAATTCGCCTTAAATAGTAACGTACCTATTCCTTCTTATAGTGTTATATTGTATATAAACTATATAACTAGTAACAATAATACCTAATTATTCTATGCGTGATTGATATAGTGCCTTAGATACTACTCTAATGTCTAATTTAGTCTTTCTGTTTAACCGTCTGTCTGCGGATAATATATAGTAGAAGTTGCTACTTAAACTCCTTACTCTGTTAAGAATACCTCCTAAAATACTATTATAAATCTTAGATCTCTATCTAATATAATTTTACTTAGTGCTTTATATCTTGCGAACACTTCTTTAATATAGATTCTAGCGATATCTTCTGCTAATATCTCTTCTGTATACGCCATAAAGTATCCCCACTTTATAAGCTTGTTTACTATTACTAAGATTATATTATAATCTTGTCCGGTAATAGGATCTTTTAATTTTAGTAACTTTATAATAAAGTCCTATAATATAACCTCCTATAGTCTCTTTAGTATTTTAATAGGTTATAGCCCTCTATATAGCTTATGCCTTATTAGTTTATTTCTTTAGCAGTCTAGATATTCTTATATAACCTTTTATACTAGGTTCTAGATTCCATTAATAATATACTCCTCTTAAAGTCTTAACACTAAGCCCATAGCTCCATTATATCCTTAAGTTAATCCCTTATAGAAATCTTCCATAAAGTACTCTGCTATACTTTTTAGGATATACTTTACTTTTTAGTTTTTGTATATATCCGTTTATAGATCTTCTAGCTACGCTTCTAAAATCCTTTATGCCTAAAAGCTTTTTAGTGACTTATAAACTTTCTCTAGTTCCTCCTAAGTTGCTATAATTTTTGGATAATTATACCTAATTAATCTATCTATATCTTTTTATAATAAAGCCCCTAATGGCTTCTTATTATTTTATAGTTTAGCTTTTTAACTTAGAGTATTTGCCCTTATATTATCTGTACCCTTAGTATACTAAATTTTAAAATGGTATTCTATAAGCATTTCTACCTATCTAACCTATTTTTAATTAAGTTCTTTTATTATTAGGAATCCTATTAGGTTCTTATAATCTATCTTAACTATAAATAGTTTCTCTATACCTTATAAGAATGCTCTTTATTTCTTTAATACTATAACTATACCTAATAACTCCTTGTTATAAATATTATAGTTTAGTTCTAGTAGTATTATCTTCTAACTATAGTATGCTATTAGGTGCTATCTATTTAGATGCTTTTGCATAAAGTATACCCCTAGTATAAAGTCTAATATATTTATTTCTATAACCGTCTTTAAACCTAGCTAATAGATCTTAAAAACTAGCTCCTAGGTAAATAACCTCTTAACT
>Ga0307515_10019476_pt1 | contig 12202 bp, 18 predicted proteins | sample 17_EM_MG_FD_194513 | JGI IMG/M metagenome (GOLD analysis project Ga0307515, IMG submission 194513) | Populus trichocarpa ectomycorrhiza microbial communities from riparian zone in the Pacific Northwest, United States - 17_EM | ecosystem: Host-associated > Plants > Roots > Unclassified | place...
GAGAGCACAGCTGATGCAACGCTCGTCCCCCTCTCCATACCGCCGCTACAAGGACAGTTGACGCTCACATGTTTCACGAGGGAGGGCCTTATGAAGGACATGATCAGCTTTTTTGGTGGACTTCGCTTCCGTCACATGGACCTCTTCAAGGTGAAGTGTGTACGGATCCTGTTAGACGCATGCGCGGAGACTCTGGAGACGTTGAGATTGTACCCGACCGATGTATATGGTGAGGAATTTCTCAGAATCAGAAACGAATGAACTCGAGCAAGCGATTCTTAGTAGACAACCGTGAGTTGCTTCGACACTTTGATTTGTCGCGGAACAAGTTCCTCCGGACACTCGAGACCACGGCGGGATCAATTATTTCCGCAGACGACACCGCATCTGGTTTCCTCAAATCCGTACTCTCCTCCATCCCACCTCCTGTCCCCCTCGACATCGTCATCCTCTATCGGGACCACGACCTCGGTGCCAGGCTAGACTGTCAGTTCTGCAAGCCGACTAAACCTGTATGTTTTAGCCACAACTTTCCATCGCACTGGGACTTCTACGCCCAGTGTTACCGACGACAACTCAAGGTGTTCCAGGAGATGCGTAGCGTGCGGGACTTTCGCTTGATACTTTGTGCGGATGCTTATGATTGCGTGGGGGGGGATGCCATACATATACTGGAGGACATTGTGATGGAAGAGGAGATGAAGGGGGGGTTAAGTCACGCCATCCGTAAACCGGTAATCATTTCTGAAAGACGAACACTCCGTACTCGCACAACAGATGATAGGGTGGGCTCCTCAAGCAAATGGGCTGTTTTCACCAGCGCATTGTGATTTTTGCCGTCAATCCCACTAGAATACAGTAAAAAAAATTTAACTGCATAGTGGTTGTATTTTATAATTCCAAGCTGAAGGCGTCCTGGGACTTGTTTCCATGAATAGTGCCACGGTGTGCTTGTGACCCTTTTCGCTCAGCAGAATAGGCAGTGAAGCCATCGTTTCATCGCAACAAACGGCACCCAGGCTCCGGAGTACTGAAAAATGTGTGTGGAGAAAACAACCGAAATCCTAAATGCTGTATCGAAATAGCGGAAGATGAGACCGAATGCTTGGGTGAGGTTTGCATCACCAAGGAGATCGAGTGAACGAGGATGGTAGGTTCGAAAACCCCTGGCAGACCGGTCAAGGCGCGTCATAAAGTAGACGATGACGTTGTAGATACACACCCGAGTTACAGGGAGCATCTGCGAGCACGTTGGCGATCGGGCAGGCTGCTCATCGGTATCTTGTTTATAGCGTGTGCATTGGTATGGGGACCGGCAACCTCTAGGTCACGTGTGGTACAGTTCCCACGGGGGTCCTTGCAGGGAACCGTTCAACTTTAATAACGTATCCAGCTCATACCAGATACCCAGTTGGATCAACGGGATTCGTAGCTGGGTTTGAGAAGCTTCAATTCTATAATAGTTTTTTTTTCAATAGACGAACTGCATGAGAGATGAGTTGATCAGTGTCCCTGACTTGATCCCGCTTTGCTGGATCCGAAGCACACCTTGTAACGCTTCTAATTTGTGGGCCGTTCGCTGCCCGCGTTTTAGGTACGGTTGCCCTTTGACTGGCCACGGAACATGCACGGAATCACAGAAAAACGTCCATCTCCTGCGGGTGTCAACACCATTGGCACGGAGCCGGGCTGGTGATCGGATGCCGCGTTGCTACCGAGAGGGGTGCTTTGCCCCTCTCTCTGGGGGTAAGGCCAAATCCGTCAAAACATCCCCGATTCAAGTTCCTGGCCTCTGTACCGTTTTCCCCGAATCACGTACAAAATCCATTATACATTTACAAGTACAATACATTCTGTCCTAGGTGATGCTTGTACTCTGGGTGGGGCGTGGATTCTGTGGGTATTATTAAGTTGCGAGTCTTCCCTGCGACGGACCCCGTGGGAACTGTGTCACACCGGAAGCAAATTTGGCGGAGGGTTGCCGGTCCCCAATTGGTACGATCGTGATCGCTTCTTGAGAGTGATGTCATCCTGGTAACTGGGTAGATCCCATTCGTGTTCACGATATCCTGCAGAGCGAACAACAGCGGTCCTCTGAACGTGGACGAAATGGCGCAAAATTCAAAACCAACGGGTGCTGGGCTGATCGCCGGTACACCCGCGAGATCAAAAAATGCGAAAACTTCAGGTAGGTGATCCCCTTGGTAGCGGCCGTGGCATTTGGTGGGCGATGTAATTTTATTCACGGGATGGTATATTTGGCACAGATGAAATAGGTCTATCTATTCGAAATTTCTTAGAACTCGTTCTCGTGCTAGGTAAACCCGGAGACGTGGGTAACAGGTGACGGGTGCCCCGGGGACCATCACGTCGTGGAAAATCCGATAACCTTGTAGCGCTGGTAACCAGACTGGTTCCCCCGACAAGGGCTTACAACGCGGATTATATTCCGTTCTCTGCTCTCTCACTAATACAGTGTAAAATAGGGTGCAGTCGGTGCGAGGGTTTGAGCCAAGCGCTCTTCAATATCCCAGGCTCTCTTTCCGTGGCCAAATACTGTCGGTCAAATCCTGCCGCAAATAAATGGCTTGCATAAAGCGCGGTACGCTTGGGACGCGCTCCCTCGCGAGCTTCATGAACTCTGATGATTTTATCTCCGGGTGGGCCACCCAAACAACCTTTTTCTTCCCCATTTGGTGTCTAGGAGGCGTAAGACGTTCTCTCCCCAGGTTCACGTTGACAAGCTCGGAGGGCGCGAAGGTCTCGTTTGGTAACAACTCGTGGTAGTGTAGACTTGCAACCTTGTACGTTGTGACGATGCTAAATTTGGTTTTGGTCCCTGATGGTGGTGCAAGTTAAACGTTCGCGACACGTATATGAGGTGTCTCCAATGCGCGTGATTGAGTCGAATCAATGCGGTGGAGTGGCGGCGAGAAGGCCACTGGAATTCGGGGAATATGGCGGCGACAGCTGCGGCAATCGGCAGCACCGGCGACGTCCTGTTCCTGGGGTCGATCCTGCTCTTGATCAGGTGCGCTTGTGCGGACCTTGTTCTCTTTGAGGTTGCGGAAAATCTGGCATGGATCCCGATGGAGCCGGTGACGGGGCTCATGACATTCTGGGTGAACGTTCCGGTATTGCCAGCGCAGACGATGGAGGCGTTTGCCATCATCTCACAAGAACCGAGAATGCGAACAAGGAGGTTTTCCTCGGTCATTCATCTCGTGGCGAAAGCGAGCGCAGGAGTCACCGCAAGCGGGAGGCCCTCCAGAACAGCGACAGCGACCAGTGTTACCGAGATGATGAAATTGTCCTATCAAGAGAACTTCTTGTTGCATCAGTGACACTGGAATGGTCGTTCCATTGTGTGATTTAACATGCCTCTTTTGAGATGTTCCATGTGTTTGTACATTCTTCCACACGGGAACAATGGACAAATGAAGACCTTGGTACGGGCGACATCGGCAGATGCGGGTGTTGGGATTTTTGATGAGGGTGCAGGAAAAGCTTGCGAACGGGCAGAGACGACTTTGGACTTTTCTATGCTCCAAGCCTGTACTTCCTCCAACATCACGCCTTTCATCCCTCGAGGGACGGTGACCAGGATCTTGTAGATATCTTCGTTGAGCATCACCAATTGCACCATTCCGATCGGGAACGGTACGTCGTCACCGGCGGAGACCTTGACCTCCCGCATTCCCCTGCGGAAAGAGATATCGTCAGTCTCATCGATGGATGTAAACCCACAGTTGAGGTCCTTGCCGAACATCAGATCCTTGACCAGCTGGTAAACTGGCACTGGGTGCTGGGCAGAAATTGTCTATAGTCCATGCCCTCGAGGGTCTTGATCTTTCTAGCGATGAACACGGGGTCGAGCTGCTCCTTCAACGCCTTGTTGATGGTGGTAGCGATAAACGTCATGTCCGAATTGGCGACCTATCCTCGCGTGAGAGAGACGCACGTGGTCGGGTTGAAGTTTTCCTAGAAGCGGTCCTGGACCACGGCGCGGGTTGGGGGGTGCTCTCGACCGTTGACAGCCAACCCAATATTGATCGCCTCATCTTCCGGCAGGTGAGACAGTGCGACACGAACCGTGGATTACCACAGAAGAGCGGTGAGGACTTGGAAAGTGCTGATGCCTGGAGCTGATGCGGAAGAGTTGATCGCGTTTTTGATCTGGGTAAGTTTCTGGGTTGTCGGGTAGATTTGGACGAGGTCAGTTGGCTCCGGGAGAGGGAAGGGAGGGGGAGGCTGGTCTGGAGAGGGGATGGTGATACCGGGGATCGACGTCATGAATGGGAGAGGGGACACAGGTACGGATGGAGTGTCGAAACACTTGAATGGCTCGTGCGACTAGGTTCCTGGAACGGTTGACAGGAATGGCTTGTTGGCGAAATGGCAACTGAATGAGAGATTGAGGAACGGGGAATAATACAGATGAGACAGAGGCCGAGAGAGAGGATTGAGACTCGGCACCTCTGGTTCCTCGAAGCAAGCGTCAGTACCAGGCTTGAAGTTTCTGAGATCGCTGAAGACACCCTCTTCGAACTTTTTCATGTTTCGGACGGGGCGACCGAAAGCCTCAAAGCGGAAGACGAGTGCTCGGACAATATCCGTGCCGGCGATGTGATAAAGACCCCCCAGAGGACACAGAAGACGTACTCTTGGTTTGGCAAAAGCAACCGATTGAGAGCAGGGTGTGTAGAACTCGGGTGACCTATGGGGATCGACGGTGGATTTGATTCACCGGGTTCATCCGCATTCCATCTGGAAGTGGCAGTGGTGAGAAAAAACTTGAGTCTGTCGAGGTGAGCGAGAAGTTCCTGTTCCCAGTGGGTGAGGGGGCGGGTAAATGACATGGCAGAAGGTGCGGATTTGACTGGGGCTGACTCGGCTGATGAGGCGGACTGCTGGGGCTGCGCTTGGGGGACTGGGAACTGTGGCTGCATCCTGGATGGGTGTGCGGTTTGTTCATCCGCATCCCGTTCTTGGCGAACCGAGGCTGTGGAGATCTAGAGGGAAGAGGTGGGGGGACCGGGTCTTCATTGCGAGTGCTGCCGCTGCAGAGAGTAATAAGACCGAAAAACGAGTGATGTCTGGGAGGGGGCTGATAGGCTTGAGGAGGATGATCCTGGACAAGAATGATCTTGGTAGCGGTGAGAGATGAGTGGGTCCGTGACAGAGAGAGTATAACCGACTGGGCAAATGACCGCAACGGCCAGCGGACTCACCCTTGCTAGCTGAGCCCCGCCCAAAACCAACACGTGTACTGACCGAGTGGAGAGCCAGGTACGCGGCCCTCGACACTCAAGATCGAACTTCAGAGGTGTTGGTGAACCGAGGGTGCCAATGGCAGACCTGGCGGAGATGGTTACACCGGGGGCAAGGACACGGCACGAATCCCGCGATCACAATTGGCTGGCCAGATTTCGCCTCGTAACCCCTCTCACCGCCGCAAATTGTAATCGCAATGTCAGTGGTGAAGACACCCACATCGTCGTTAACAGGTGCTCCTGCATGCCACTTCTTGCTATCCCACCTAATTGATGTGTTGTGCCGACGCTGCCGTAGCGAATGAAATACTCGCTCACCAACTTTGGTACCGAACAATAGCCGGAATCAAGTGGTTATTCTGTGTAGGTACTCTGGGGACGTCTACCGCACGCTCGTCCCCAATCACCAAGCTCCCGCAAGATCTCGTCCAAAACGTTCTCTCCTACTTCATCTACGACAAGCGCAGCCTCCTGGCATGCTCCCTGACATGCTACTCGTGGTATATTGCCGTTGTCCCCCATCTCCACCACACCCTCACGACCGAAAACTATACGTACTTCCTAACAGACAGGAAGCCCTTGTGGCCTAAGCCACTCCAAAAATCATACCAGCTCGGTCTGCTCCCGCTCATCAAGCGATTCCGGATCCGCCTGGGTCCTCATGACGAGTTCACTCCCGAATGGCTCGGCAACAAACATACACTGCGTTGCTTCTCTGCACTCACGAACATCCAGGAACTTGGAATCGACAGTCTACAAGTGTCCAGTTTTATGCCAAACATCCGACAGTGCTTTGGACACTTCTCACCAACGCTTCGATTTCTTGCCCTCAAAGAGCCCAGGGGCTCTTGTCGACAGATCTTGTATTTCATCGGTCTCTTCCCGAACCTCCAAGATCTCAAGCTCAACTACTCCATCCCCGAGGACGAACAAGAGAGCACAGCTGATGCAACGTTCGTCCCCATCTCCGTACCACCGCTGCAAGGACGGTTGACACTCACATGTTTCACGAGGGAGAGTCTTATGAAGGACATGATCGACTTTTTTGGTGGACTTCGCTTCCGTCACATGGACCTCTTCAAGGTCAAGTGTGCGCGGCTCCTGTTAGACGCATGCGCGGAGACTCTGGAGACGTTGAGGTTGTACCCGACCGATGTACGTGGTGAGAAATTTCTCGAAATTAGAAGCGAATGAACTCGAGCAAGCGATTCTTAGTAGACAACCATGAGTTGCTTCGACACTTTGATTTGTCGCGGAGCAGATCCCTCCGGACACTCGAGACCACGGCAGAATCAATTATTTCCGCAGAGGACACCGCATCTGATTTCCTCAAATCCATACTCTCCTCCATCCCACCTCCTGCCCCCCTCGACATCGTCATCCTCTATCGGGACCGTGACCTCGGCGCCAGGATAGAATGCAAGATCTGCAAACCGACTAAACCTGTGTGTTTTGGCCACAACTTTCAACGCCAATGGGACTTCTATGCCGAGTGTTACCGACGACAGCTCAAGGTGTTCCGGGAGATGTATAGCGTGCGGGACTTTCGCTTGATACTTTGTGCGGATGCTTTTGACTGCGTGGGGGGGGATGCCATACGCATACTGGAGGACACTGTGATAGAAGAGGAGGTGAGGGGGGGGGTTAAATCACCCCCTCCGTAAGCCGGTGATCATTTCTGAAAGACGGACACCCCATACTCGCAAAACGGATGATAGGGTAGGCTCCTCAAGCAAATGGGCTGTTTTCACCAGCGCGTTGTGACTCTCGCCATCGATATTAGTAGAATACAGTAAAAATTGTTTAACTGCATAGTGGTTGTATTTTATGATTCCAAGCTGAAGGCGCCCCAGGACTGGTTTCCATGAATAGTGCCACGGTGTGCTTGTGACCCTCATCCCGCTCAGCAAATAGACAGTGAAGCCATCGCTTCATCGCGACAAAAAGCACCCAGACTCCGGAGTACTGAAAAATGTGTGTGGAGAAAACAACCGAAATCCTAAATGCTGTATCGAAATAGCGGAAGATGAGACCGAATGCTCGGGTGAGGTTTGCATCACCAAGGAGATCGAGTGAACGAGGATGGTAGGTTCGAAAACCCCCGGCACACCGGTCAAGGCGCGTTATAAAGTAGATGATGACGTTGTAGATACACACCCGAGTTACAGGGAGCACCTGTGAGCGCGTTGGCGATCGGGTAGGCTGCAGCTCGTCGGTACGCGCTGTATCTTGTTTATAGCGTGTGCGTTGGTACGATCGTGATTTCCAAGGGCCGTTTTCTCCAGCTCACCTGCTTGTCCAGCTGAAGTTTGAACATTGGTAGCTCGATACAGGTTGGAACCTGTCCAGAAGCCTCGTCTGGAGCTGGCGGATGGTGACAACCTTGCAGAATGAGGGCAGGGTCATAGTCCTCCGTCACAACTTCTGATCGCTTCTTGGGGGTGATGTCATCCTGGTAACTGGGTAGACCCCGTCCGTGTTCACGATATCCTGCAGAGCGAACAACAGCGGTCCTCTGACGTGGACGAAATGGCGCAAAGTTCAAAACCAACGGGTGCTGGGCTGATCGCCGGTACACCCGCGAGATCAAAAAATGCGAAAACTTCAGGTAGGTGAGATCCCCTTGGTAGCGGCCGTGGCATCTAGTGGGCAATGTAATTTTATTCACAGAATGTATATTTGGCACAGATGAAATAGGTCTATCTATTCGAAATTTCTTAGAACTCGTTCTCGTGCTTGGTAAACCCGGAGACGTGGGTAACAGGTGACGGGTGCCCCGGGGGCCATCAACAAGTCGTGGAAAATCCGATAACCTTGTAGCGCTGATAACCAGACAGCTCCCCCCGACAAGGGTTTACAACGCGGATTGGATTTCGTTCTCCGCTCCCTCATACAGTGTAAAATAGAGTGCAGTCGGTGCGAGGGTTTGAGCCAAGCGCCCTTCAATATCCCAGGCTCTCTTTCCGTGGCCGAGTCCTGCCGGTCAAATCCTGCCGCAAATAAATGGCTTGCATAAAGCGCGGTACGCTTGGGACGCGCTCCCTCGCGAGCTTCTAGACACCAAATGGGGAAGAAAAAGGTTGTTTGGGTGGCCCACCCGGAGATAAAATCATCAGAGTTCATGGAGGTGTAAGACGTTCTCTCCACAGGTTCACGTTGACAAGCTCGGAGGGCGCGAAGGTCTCGTTTGGTAACAACTCGTGGTAGTGTAGACTTGCTACCTTGTACGTGGTGACGATGCTAAATTCGGTTTCGATCTCTGACGGCGGTGGTGCAAGTTAAACGTTCGCGACACGTATATGAGGTGTTTCCAATGCGCGTGATTGAGTCGAATCAATGCGGTGGAGTGGCGATGAGAAGGCCACTGGAATTCGGAGAATATGGCGGCGACAGCTGCGGTAATCGGCAGCACCGGCGACGTCCTGTTCCTGGGGTCGATCCTGCTCCTGATCAGGTGCGTTTGTGCGGACCTTGTTCTCTTTGAAGTTGTGGAAAAATCTGGCATGGATCCCGATGAAGCCGGTGACGGGGCTCATGACATTCTGGGTGAACGTTCCGGTATTGCCAGTGCAGACGATGGAGGCGTTTGCCTCACAAGAACCGAGAATACGAACAAGGAGGTTTTCCTCGGTCATCCATCTCGTGGCGAAAGCGAGCGCAGGAGTTACCGCAAGCAGGAGGCCCTCCAGAAGAGCGACAACGACCAGTGTTACCGAGATGATGAAATTGTCCTATCGAAAGAACTTCTTGTTGCATCAGTGACACTCAGGATCTTGTAGGTATCTTCGTTGAGCATCACCAATTGCATCGTTCCGATCGGGAACTGTACGTCGTCACCGACGGAGACCTTGACCCCCCGCACTCCCCTGCGGGAAGAGATATCATCGGCCTCAATCGATGAATATAAACCCACATTTAAGGTCCTTGCCGAGCATCAGATCCTTTGGCCATCTGGTAAACTGGCACTGGGTGCTGGGCAGGAACTTTCTGCAGTCCATGCTCTCGAAGGTCTTGATCTTTCTAGCGATGAACACGGGGTCGAGTTGCTCCTTCAACGCCTTATTGATGGTAGTAGCGATAAACGTCATGTCCGAATTGGCGACCTATCCTCGCGTGAGAGAGACGCACATGGCCGGGTTGAAGTTTTCGTAGAAGCGGTCCTGGACCATGGCGCGGGTTGGAGCGTGCTCTCGACCGTTGACAACCAACCCAATATTGATCGCCTCGTCTTCCAGCAGGTAAGACAGCGCGACACGAACCGTGGATTACCACAGAAGGGCGGTGAGGACTTGGAAAGTGGTGATGCCTGGAGCTGATGCGGAAGAGTTGATCGCGTTTTTGATCTGGGTGAGTTTCTGGGTTGTCGTGTAGATTTTGACGGGGTCAGTTGGCTCTGGGAGAGGGAATGGAGGGGGAAGCTGGTCTGGAGAGGGGATAGTGATACCGGAGATCGACGTCATGAATGGGAGAGGGGACACAGGTACGGATGGAGTGTCGAAACACTTGAATGGCCCGCGTGACCAGGTTCCTGGAACGGTTGACAAGAATGGCTTGTTGGTGAAATGGGGGGCATAGGCATAGGCAAAGTCCACTGTCGAGCTTAGACCGCCGAAAGATCCCTTGGAGGTGGTCGCCAGGGTACATTTCGTTCCTCAGCTCGTGGACAAAGTCGGCACCGATATTATCCGAATAGACGTCGAGGTTGCCAGTTTAGTGGTGCCAGCGGGGGGCGGGAAGTGTTCGGGAACGTCAGCGGAGGAAGGGATGGGGTTGAAAACGATCTCCTTAACCGGATGATAGCGGAAGAGGCATTGTCCGAGCTCCCGTCATCAGCGGCAAGTTCATCGGCACGACGGACGGCAGCCTCGAGTTTGTCTTCGCCTTGGTAACCACCTTGAGCTTTGTAGAACTGTTCGTATAAGGATTTCTTGGGATCGTAGGTGAACGAGCGGGTAGGCTCGCCAGTGATGACCGTTGTTGGCTCGAGTCCCATCTTTTCTCGCCTCCGGTCTCGCTCCAAGGCATCTAAAAACATCCTGTCATGTGGTACAGGGAACCTACAAAGCGGTGAGCAGATCTCGTACCGGGGAACAGATTTGGAATTCGGGCTCACCAGTAAAAACCTTTTGCTTCCTGGGTTCGAATGCATTGATATCTGAATGAGAGATCGAGGAACGGGGAATAATACAGATGAGACAGAGACCAAGAGAGAGGATTGAGACTCGGCACCTCTGGTTCCTCGAGGCGCGTCAGTACCAGGCTTGATGTTTCTGAGATCGCTGAAGACACCCTCTTCGAACTTTTTCATGTTTCGGACGGGGCGACCGAAAGCCCCAAAGCGGAAGACGAGTGCTTGGGCAATATCCGTGCCGGTAATGTGATAAAGATCGCCCCAGAGGACACAGAAGACGTACTCTTGGTTTGGCAAAAGCAACTGATTGAGCGCAGGGTGTGTAGAACCCGGGCGACCCATGGGGATCGACGATGGACCTGGCTCATCGGGTTCATCCGTATTCCACCTGGAAGGAGCAGTGGTGAGAAAAAACTCGAGTCTGTCGAGGGGAGCGAGAAGCTCCTGTTCCCGGTGGGTGAGGAGGGTACATGACATGGCAGAAGGTGCGGATTTGACTGGGGCTGACTCGGCTGATGAGGCGGACTGCTGGGTTGCGCTTGGGGGACTGGGAACTGTAGCTACATCCTGGATGGGTGTGCGGTTTCTTCATCTGCATCCTGTTCTTTGCAAACCGAGGTTGTGGAGATCTGGAGGGACGAGGTGGGGGGACCGGGTCTTCAATGCGAGTGGCGGAGAGTAATGGGACCGAAAACCGAGCAATGTCTGGGAGGGGGCTGATAGGCTTGAGGAGGATGATCCTAGACGAGAGTGATCTCGGTAGTGGTGAGAGATGAGTGGGTTCGTGACAGAGAGAGTATAACCGACTGGGCAAAAGGCCGCAACGGCCAGCGGACTCACCCTTACTAACTGAGCCCCGCCCGAAACCAACACGTGTACTGACCGAGTGGAGAGCCAGGTAAGCGGCCCTCGACACTCAAGATCGAACTTCAGAGGTGTTGGTGAACCGAGGGTGCCAACGGCAGACCTGGCGGAGATGGTTACACCGGGGGCAAGGACACGGCACGAATCCCGCGATCACAATTGGCGCCTCGTAACCCCTCTCACCGCCGCAAATTGTAATCGCAATGTCAGCGGTGAAGACACCCACGTCGTCGTTAACAGGTGCCGCATCTTACATCCCACTTCTCGCTATTTCACCTAATTGTTGTGTTGTGCTGACACTGCCGCAGCGAATGAAATACTCGCTCACCAACTTTGGTACCGAACAATAGCCGGAATCAAGTGGTTATTCCGTTTAGGTGCTCTGGGGACGTCTACCGCACGCTCGTCCCCAATCACCAAGCTCCCGCAAGAGCTCGTCCAAATCATTCTCTCCTACTTCATCTACGACACACCCAGTCTCCTGGCATGCTCCCTGACATGTTACTCGTGGTACATCGCCGTTGTCCCTCATCTTCACCACACCCTCACGACCGAAAACTATACATACTTCCTAACAGATAGGAAGAAGCCCTTGTGGCCTAGGCCACTTCAAAAATCATACCAGCTTGGTCTGCTTCCACTCATCAAGCGATTCCGGATCCGCCTGGGGCATGATGACGAGTTCACCCTGAATGGCTCGGCAACAAACATACACTGCGCTACTTCTCTGCACTCACAAACATCCAGGAACTTGGAATCGACAATCTCCAAGTATCCAGTTTTATGCCAAACATCCGACAGTGCTTTGGACACTTCTCACCAACGCTTCGATTCCTTGCCCTCAAAGAGCCCAGGGGCTCTTGTCGACAGATCCTGTATTTCATCGGTCTCTTCCCGAACCTCCAAGATCTCAAGCTCAACTACTCCATCCCCG
>Ga0307515_10019477_pt1 | contig 12202 bp, 8 predicted proteins | sample 17_EM_MG_FD_194513 | JGI IMG/M metagenome (GOLD analysis project Ga0307515, IMG submission 194513) | Populus trichocarpa ectomycorrhiza microbial communities from riparian zone in the Pacific Northwest, United States - 17_EM | ecosystem: Host-associated > Plants > Roots > Unclassified | place...
ATTTCTATTACTACAATTAAAAACCCAATATATTTTTGTTCAATATATATACACACCCTTTTTTTCAATAAATATCAAAAGAATTTATTTTTTTATGGTAAATATACCATATACTCGATTGAAATTGATTATAAAAAAATAACAATGTGGATCATCATCACCTCTATAAGTCAGAGAATTATGAAGGATTAAAAATTACCTTGTATATAAATATAAATAGAGCTTGGTGTGTGTGTGTGTGTATATATATATATATATATATTATAAAAAAGACCCTCAGCTTTGCTAACAAATGAGAAATGATTCCAATAGAAAAGGATTATTTACTTTTGAAACGCACGCTATTACAGAAAAAATCCACAAACATACAAGGAACACAAATTTTTCTCCTTTTCTTTTCTTGCTCTTCCTTTTCCTCGGCTAAAAAAAAAACAAAAAGAAACTTCTAATATCCAATACCCTTGTTAAAAAAGAATGTATCAGTATACTATCAACAACTGATTACTCAACCTTTTAGTTGCATCAACCATGCTTTGACAAACTGCTGTAACCCCATCTTCTTTTATGTCATGAATCTTGATAGCTATTGTTAATAATATTCTAATGATCATAGCGAAAAATTGTAGCTATGGACATCAGGGAGCATACCAAGACCAGTATAGCAGTCATCTACGTCATGAGAATCATCTACCGCCTTCATTTTACCATTTGGCGGAGAAGTTTGCATAGCTGCAGATGCTGGTTGGGTATAGGTACTAATGTTGTTGAAAGGATTGTTGTTAAGTTCTAGTTCGTTTGTATATGAACAAGAAAAGTCCATAGGCACAGCTCCAAGGCTGTTAGCTTCTTCTTGTTCTTTATTCTCAAGTTGTTCTGTCAGTAATGCTAAAGATGTATATTCTTCATCCCCATCTTGCCACATATGTTCTGTCAGGTGGTTACAGTTGTGGCTCTTAGGTTGTGGTGTTTGAGCTAGGGCTGATTCTGGTCTCTGCACCTTTGTGATAGAGAAATACTGCTTCCTCGCACGACAAAAGACATCAAAAAGTTATTCATGGCTTTGCATTTACTGAACATTTATTCAAAAAATAATCAGGCAACATTAACATATATAACACTTCACTCAATTAAACACAATCTAAATCTAAAGATTGCTCGAGGCAGATCCTTGTCTTGACTGCCTCATCTGGGTTATCCTCCCTGGACGGCAAAACGGGCCAGTCCTGGACCGGAGCGCTGCCTTTAGCGAGCCCCATCTAAAAGACTGCAATTTTCGCACTAAAAAGTTTGTGTTTCAAATCTTTTTTCTGTGATTATACGATACACTTATGTGTTTTTCTTTTAGATGATAAAAAAGGCATTCTTTGTAATGTGATGTAATGCCATGCCCTACGTGTTCAGCAAAGGTCCTGCCGAACTAGCTAGAAGGACCGTTTCCTCCTCGGCCCCACAAGATAGCACTCGGGCCACACAGGTGAGTGTCCAAGTTGTATATGGTAATGCAGTTTTATTACCAGCACATCATCAGTTAAGTTTTGTCATTTTCAGCACCATTAGTGTGTCTTTATCCCTTCATATATATCCTTCCAAAGGATGTGTCAGCGTCATTGAAAAAGTCAAGGGCAGCGTTGTCACATAGCTAAACAAACTTGTGCGCGTTAGAAAATTCAAATCCCACATTTAATTTTTGGACATAATCTAAATTACCAGTGACATTGCAGTAATTAGGTAGATAAACTCACGAGATTCTTGCTCTCATCCTCGTAAAGTGTAAGGGAATCTCCAGTCTCCAGCCCATGTCGCTTAACGAATTCTCCTGTGGAATGCAAATTAAAGAGATTTGAGTATTAGAATGAAATAGATAAAAACTTGGACTAAAGCTGTGAGTTTACCTGTATTTTCAAGAACATACATCCTGCTTTTGTTGTTAGTCCAGAACCTACGTTACCAACAGACAAAGAACTTGTCCTCAATGGGAAACAGAACTCAAAATCGCAGTTTAAAGGAAAGAAGGAGAAGAACGATGGAGTATCAAAATGCTCACTTTAACTTTAAACCCCACTCTTGGTTAGAGTATATATCTCTGAGCACAAGTAGGATTCCTTCTTTATCATGTAGAGGAGGAAGATTTTCCTCTACCTCTCTCTGGATTGACATGCAAGAAGAAATTTAAATATTAGAGGTTACCATTTCTGTAAGAAACACAGGAAAATGAAAAAGAAAGGATAATTTCAATCTTTAACATTTCTTGTTTCTGTGCTCAAATCGAGAAGTCAGGAGGAGATTAGTTATTGGGCAGTCTTAAATCACATTCATGTAGCAGTGTTCATTGACAGCAAGTCAAACATGGGTAATGGTTGGTTATTTTGCCTCGTTTTCTGTCATTTTAGAAGAAAAGAAATGATGAAAGAAAGGAACAGAAATCAAAGCAACCAAAAAAATATGCATACAATCACAAGGGACTAAAAATAACATCATTCATATCAAGAGAACCATACCTTTGGAAGGACAATTCTCCCAAGAGACCCAACATCACTATTCTTCAAGTCCTTCCTAAGCAACGCTCTCAGTTTCTGCGCCGCCCAAACAAGAAAAATTCTTAAAGGACTCAAAAAAGGTTACAGATAAAGGCAAAACGCATGAGTAAGCAAAATACATGATTTGACAAGAACGCACCTTGTTATCTGGTGTTAAGAACTCGAAAAGATCTTTGCTAGTGTTGGTCCTGCTGTTTTGGCCATCAGTACCAGCACCATGCAAAGCCAATCTACTTGCATCCGTTATTCGAGTCGAACTAGCTCCAGAAGAAGCTCTACCAAGCCTTCTTTGGCGTGCAAGTTTTCTCATGCACCTTGCCACCTTGGTCTTGTATGCATCTAGAGCTCTCCTTTCTTGCTCTAATTGCAACGCATTAGGCTGCAAAATGCACGATCTTTGCATTTCAATTGCATTTTGGCCAACCATGACAGGATAGAAAGGATCTGCAGCTGGTGTATACTGGCTACGCTGGTCTAGAGAATCTGTGGATGGAAATTGCGTAGTTTCACAAGGCGGTGTCGTATAGTACTGTGGTGCAAAATAGTTTGACTGAGTTAATGAGCTTGAAGGTGTTGAAGGGTAGCTCAATGGTCCATATATAGAGGAGAACTGGGAATTCTGAGGACAACCCATCATTACTGAGCTAGCATTTGTGGTAGTGGTGGTGTTGCCTGAGTTGGTTGATGAAGTGGGAAAAACGTTCTCCATATTATCAAAATGGGCAGAGGAGTGAATGATGAGTCTTCGGAGCTGTGCAAGTAATCAGAGAGAATCCTGTGTTTGTGTGGGTGTGGGTGTTTAAGTAGGTGTTTTGATTTCTAGTGAAGGTAAAATTGGTTAGAAAGGGTTATCGAGAGTGCAAGGTGCTGCCAGTCGAAACAGCCCAGGTGTTAAAGAGCAAGATAAACGCGTCAAGAAACGCAGTGGGGTTGGATTGTAGAGATAGGGATGAAAGGCCATGAAGAAAGAATAGGGGTCTGAAAGGAGAGTGCCAATTGCGTGAAGAGGGTGACAAGTGGCCGGAGGATGCTGGTTTTGGGATACCCAACTGACCAGTGAGGAACTTGAGACAGAGAGGCATAGGTTTGAAACTTGGCGCCAGCTTTGGTTTAAATATGGTTGCCCATGGCCAAACCTTGCACAGAAAACCATTCTATAATGGCTAAACCAATGCATTGATGACCAAATGCCAACAGTCAACGCCCTCCCTCTCTATATGCCATCTTTGTCAGTCTCTTTCCCTCCACAGCACACTCTAATGCCAGTGTGCCTAGAGTTATGTGGTTAGTGAGAGTGTTCAGTAGTAGGAAAAGGTAAAGCCTAGAGCCTGAAGCCTGTGCACTATGGTAATTCCATGATTGTCTATTCTCATGCACAGAGATTCTAGTGCCTCCCATAATTATAAAGAAATTGACTGGAAAGACGATTTACTGCCAGTCTGTTTCCATCTCTCGGAAAGCACCAACTCGGCATCTTCTGCTCTTTTGGCAATTTCTCTCTGTTAGCTTTGTTTTATTTAGCTCAAACATTCACTGCTAAGTACTATTCTAGTCAGTTATAGTAAATATTATATTCCAAATTTTTATAACTAATTAAGGGGTTATGTAATGTTTGGAATGTGAGTAAAAGAGGGTAATAATGTTTGGAATGTGAGTAAAATTGAGAGGTGAAAACTGAAATTGCAATTTGTTTGTCATGGTTTTCAGCCACTCCCTTGGTAGTCATCAAGTTGGTCAAGGACTCAGGACCAAGTGCATCCTGCATCAAGTGAAAGTGTACTTAATGAGCTTTAGATTTAGACAAGCAGAAAACATGCAGTCGATATAGGGATCCAGTGACTAATGTGAGCACCACACTCTTTAAAATGGCGACAAGGCCATGCCATATAAGATATTAAAAGAAAGTTTGATCAGTCACTAAAACTTTAAATTAGTCAGCCAAGATTTAATAAAATGGCGATGAGGCAGTGATCGTACAAGTGAATTATTACTAAAATTCTTCTAATAAAATTCTGAAGTCCTCTTAAATGATAGGCAAATCATCCCAAAGCAGCAATCATTATTATAAACAAACCATGAAAAAGAAAGTAGTATGATGTACTACTCATATTTGCACACAGGCACACGCGCATGCAGAAAATAAGAAACAAAGACATGCCGAGATATATTTGATTTGTCTCTTGAGACATCTACAAAAAAAGTACCATATGAAAATCATAAAACAGACTATTCTTTCAGAATCAGTGGTCAAATATGCCAAAAGAGTTGATATGAGGTGCCCCAGAAATTGGACAAACAGGAATAAATTGGGGGCCGCATATCAATATGAATGCATAGGAGTTAAAATGATTTGATCAGTAAGGGCATAAAAGTGCAAGATGTGGATTATATTTGTCAAAATAAAATTTTCTTGATCAGATCTCTTTGCAGGTCATTGAGCATTAACATTACTAGGCTATGCTATGTCCTAAAAGAGTCACCTTGGTTGAGTTTGCTGTCAGCTCCTTCATGGTTTTCAACAGTTGAGAATGTCCACTGCTTAAAGTTGCTTCTATTTGCAGGCTGCATTAAATATAAACAAGACAATCAATCCTCTTATCAACATCAATGTGACATAACCTATGATTTCATTCCACTATGCAAAAGAAACCAGGTGCTTAGGTGCCCCCATGTTTCTTGAAGATCACCTTTCATGTCATTTTCATGGAATTAAAGTTCATGCAAATATATTGATTTCTAATGTGCCAAAAAAGGATTTAAAATAGAAAGATCTATTACCACATGAAAATCTCACTGCCATTTGAGTTATCTATTTTTTTGGGAATCCATGCATCCCTCTGATTCCAACAAAAAAAAGCAGTAACTAACATCATTAGGAAATTCTTTTTATTTTTTATTTTTGTAAAACTCAGCAGCCTCATGTAATAAAGGCGCTATTTACCCCAGATTCAGCATTACACACTGTAAAAGTAGCAAAAGTTATGCATTGAAACTCTTTTCTGATTCTGCTATTGCAAATGGAACACAGAAAGTTGTTTGTATAAGTTGCCATGCATTGAAGCAGAGGAAACCACCAATTATAAACAGAAACTGATATAGACACAAGGTTAAACATTGTTTCCCATGTATGCATGTAATGGTAGACCAAAGTTTTCCTTTTATACTGCTAAAGACGGAAAATCTCCAATTTTAAGCCAAAATGATACATGAATTTGTGTAAACAAGGCATATTTCTTAACTTTTGTTGACAACTGTAAATCATAATCACATATTTTAGAACTCCCATGGTTGCTTTAAGAAGTAATATTGAAATTAAAGTCACTATCATTACTTTCCAAGTTTGTCAAAAGGCAATGACAAAGTTTTTTTTCTAAAAAAAAAAATTTGCACCTAAAACCGTATCCTGCTTCAACTAAAAAACATATCTTCTGCTGGGAGAAAATATTTAGGCCTCCTACCATCTTCATTCATGCCATTATTTTCCCAAAGTTTCCAATCAGACCCTTCACCTTGCATAGCCATGCTTGAATTACATGTAGAAAGAAAAGAAGAGCAAGTTTGACAAGGATGCCTAAAAAGTAATATCAGTGTCTGAACTCACCAGAGAGATTTATTGTCTTAGGTAAAATCAGGAATACTATCTACGTATTAAAATGTTTTAACCATATAAAAGCAATCCAACATGAAAAAAAAAAAGAAAAAAAAAAGAGATTAGCTGAAGATTCAAATAATAGGAAAGAAAATGGAACAAAATTTCTTCATGAAATCTACTTAATAGAGATATGAAGGACACATTAAGCACTTGATGGACATTATGATCGCATCTTTATTTGCACTATAATAATGATAAAGCAATTTAATTGGAACGATCTTTGCATGCATGAAGCATAATGCAGAACTTGAGCATTTGACTTACAGAGCAACTTCAGCAAGACTCTGGAAACTATAGCAAGGAAAACTCTCCATGTCAGCAAATGAAAATAACATTCATCGCCATTATGAATCTAATAGTTTCTTAAATTGAAAACTTCAAGAATTTTGTAAGCAGAAAAGGAAGTCTAGCAATAACAAAAGTGAAGAAAGGAAAGATGGATGGATATATTTGCAAAGAGACTGTGGGCAACCAGTGTTTATATAGAGTGGAGAAGAGAGCCTGCATGCAACTGCAAAAGTGTTGATCCAACACCTGCGTGTTGCCGTGTCAATAGCTGCAACAGTCGAGAAGTTACTGCTAAACACGTCGAATAATGGCCAAAACATCATGCTCTAAACGACAATTTAAGAGAGATGGAATGAATTTATTATTCACGTCCGCAACTTTATTCGCATTTCCATTCAAAATCAGTAAATAGCTTCAAAAACATGCAGATGGGCAAGAACATCAAGGAATCAGAAATCCAACAAAGCCCACTCGCAGTTTGTCTTCATCATTGAGGTTGAATAAACCTATAGGAAGATATAGCATGAGAAACGGAGGGAGAAATCAATGATCAGAAAATTATTTTACAAATATAATTTCGTGCAAGAGTTCTGCATACTCTAAGACTGCATTGGGGCGTGTATAGCATCAAAAATGTAACCGTATAATAGTTCTAGATATGCTAGAAGTGGAAAGGAGCATTAGTGAACTTAACAGATAGCAAGAGGTCTGGAAATGCTAATAGGAAGCATTAAAAGCATAATTGGATGGACAATAAAGAATGCATGTAGCAGATCAGCATATTCATCTTCTTAGAGAAAATTTCTCAACATTTAAGTTTTCAATTTCCTATAACATGCAAGACCAGCATAATTAGAATATTAATTGACAGAGTATCCTTGAACTTTAATTTCATCAGCACATCAATAGAATTTCCAGATTAGATTCAGAAAGCTCCTTTTAAAGTCTCCATTGATTATTCAGAACTTTGGCTTTAAAAGTTGTACTTTGCATCTTTAATAGGCTAGTCAGACTAATAGGGCCTCTTTTTCATTGCAAGGCCAAAATACTGGTTATATATTATCACAAAACAAACTCAAACAAAAATCTTACAATGGCTCAAAAGAAACAATCAGGTTGGTTTGGGCTACAAGAAACTTCCACATACCCCATTAACTGATAGAGCAATATGAATAAAGAGTTCCATTCCAAAAGGGTCTTCATTTTCAACACTTCTCTTCATTGTAGGTTATTTGGATCACATCTACAATAGTGTGAAGCACTCCATTTAAATTCAAGAAGTTTTCATCTTCTGATCCGATAACAAATTAGACAGCCTAGATCCAATTCTTTCTTTTGGCACTCTTTTGCACCCAACTAAGAAGCTACAACTGAACTTGTTGCTTCAGCTAGCAAAAACAAAGTCTCAACAGTTCCAGCTCATCTTAAAGTATAGATACTCCTTTAAGTTTTGCACCCCTTAAGGATTTCATTTGTCAGCCATCAGTAGAACAAGAACCAACTACCCTAACTTACAGCAATAACAAGTTAATTGAAATGATTCCTTACAAGATTTTCCAGGGCATTCAACAAACTAATTACTAAGGCATTAAAGATTTACGTAAGCACTAACATTAAAGGAAAAACTCATGAACTCCTCCCCCTTTCACTGCAACAAATAAGTCCCAACAAAATAATGCATATCAACTGCTTGTAAATTTGCCTGAAAGCAGAATAATCTGGACCCCAACTACAGGTGAAATAAGAGTTTGTTAATGAATACTTGTGCAATGCAATAACTTCGAGGAAAACAGCTACCTAGACTATGAGTAGAGACAGCCCATAGCATTCCCCTGACTCCATAAATATGGATATCTTTTCTTAATTTCATCCATGGATGAATTATGTGATTGACTGAGTTAATAATTTTTCCTAGAACCCACCAAGATTAAGAAGCCAAACTCGGATTTGGCTTGAACTTTGACCAAAATAAAGGCAAAGTGTTGCTGGACTCCACTCAACTTGTATATGACCCATTTTAATATATGCCTAATACAATTGAGACTTTCATTTAGTGAAATTGTTTGATCACATGATGCCAGATAGCTTCATGGAAAGAATGTACAAAAATAAAAACCAATAAAACCCAAATTAAATAAAAAGAAAAAAAAATAACAGAGATAAAAAAGTGAAAGGGACTGCAGAGGAGAAATTGTGATAGCGAGTGGTACCTGAAATTGGTGATGAAAAAATGGGGTGTTGTTGCAAGGCATGCATGTGTCAGTCTCCCTAGTAAAATTGCTGTAACGGTCGTGGAATTTTCTTCGAGCAGTAGAAACTTGGTATGTAACTGACAGCTACAAGTGTTTTGGGCTAATGGATTGTAGTAGCTTATGAATTCGACAACCTAAAAAGGGCTAAAATTGCATGTATTATCTTGTCTCTTGCTAACGGCCCGAGGTGATCAGATTTGAAGCAGACGTGAGCGTAGCAAGCAAGTCTTTATTACACCTATTAACACCGAATTGTTTGTTTGTCAGTTTTAAAGTATTTTTAAAAAAATTAAATTTTTTTCTTACTTTAAATTATTATTATTTTTAGATTATTTTGATAGGTTGATGTTAAAAATAATTTTTAAAAATAAATAAATATTATTTTTAAGTATTTTCAAACAAAAAATACTTTAAAAAACAACTGTTACCACATTCTCTAACACCTTCTAATTGACCTGTCAAAGTTTTCAACTATGGCCTGGAAACTACCTTCAACACCATAATAAGCAGTCTAAACAACCCAGGCCGCGACTATTTGTGTCACGTTTATTAAACCTAGGTTAACATCCATCTATCCAAAATCTAGTTAAAGTCTAGTTTTATGTCAAATTGGGTTGATAGTTGGCCTAATTAACTCAGTTAATCCGATTAAAACTATATTAAGACTTGATTTGACATTTAAAAAAAAACATAATAGTTTAATTTTAAAAAAATCTTATGTTATTTTAGATTTACCGTGTCAAACTAAATTGACTCAGGTTTACTTGAATTGACTGTCGCATGTAAGTGGCGTTGCGTCGATCATCCTGCCAGATTGGGAATGTCAGGAATGGTGTGGGTGAAAAAGACAAGGAATTTTTGTACTTTACTAGTAGAAAAAGGAGAACAAGAGTCACCACCTAATATTTTAGTCGCTAGGTATCTTAAGTTTACTAGTAGAAAAAGGAGAACAAGAGTCACCACCTAATATTTTAGTCGCTAGGTATCTTAAGTGGTCTCGGAGTCTGTGTCAAGTGATTGATTGCGTAAAGTAAAGGTACTAGCACCTTTAATATACGTCTTACCTGAGATAAGCTGCATTGTTTATTTATTTATTTTATGTCTATTGTGTTCGGTATTGTGGTAGCTTTTTTGATTGTGGTTCGAAAAAAGGTTTTTTTTTTTTATAAAAAGCACTTTTGGTTGAGGTTGGTTTTGTATTTATATATGTTTGATTAAAACTGTGATTGAAATTGAGGTTGGACAAAAAGTAATTTAATGTGTTTGATTAAGAATGATTTTTAAATTGAGGTTATAAAATAACTAAAATATATATATAATAATATTGATGGTTTTTAATTTAAAAATTGTAGATTTAACTACTGCTATTACATCATGAAATAAATAATACTTCATATAAAATATTTTCTATTGTTCCATTAAACTATCTATAATTCCATCATGTACAAAATTCATCCGACAACGACTACAATTTCCATGGTTTTTTGAGCGTGCAACAAAATCAGGTAAAATATCATCAGGAATAAATTGGGATTACGATCAAATTCTGCAAATGTTACGCCATCATGCGATCTCCTTCTAATTTATGTAGTGTCATTGAATAATGTTAAACAATAGTTTTTCGAATAAAACACAATTAAAAATAAAAAAAAATTAGTTACTATTTACTTTTGTGTGTAGAGTGAATTAATTCACTCTGCACAGACGACATATAAGAAGAGAAGCAATTTGGAGCTGCTTTCAATTAACTTGCGTTTTAAACGCAAAATATATTGGGTCCCACAAACAGTAAACCGTGTTTTATACTTTACCAAACAAGTTTTTTCCGTGGTTTGCTTCAAAAGCAGAAGTAACCATAGAAACAAACACCCTCGTAAACTAAGGTGATGTTATGTTTTCTAACTGTTGGTTTATTTAGGGTTTAAGCAAAATATTCCTTGGTAAGGAGGATCTTATTAGGGTAAAACCTAGTTATTTTAATGTCAATATAAAAATAAAATAAACTGGTTTTTTATTTAATACTAGGAATACGTTTTATGTAAAAGTTCATTCCGCATATTAAAATAAACAAAATAAAAAATTTTCAGTATTTTTCAAAATATAGACCAAAATTATTTGGAATTTTATAATTTTGCTGTAAAATTCATGCAATATATTGTTTTAAAACATGCCAGTGTATTTTAATTTTTTTTTTTAAAAATAATTCTTAAATAATTTTAGGGTTTTTAGCCATTTGCAAAAACCTTCACAGCAGAATCACGTATCATTGAAATTTGAAACCTCCTTGAGATAATCAGCTATCGTTTTAGGCAAAAAAAGGTATTGTTTTTGCTGTTGAAGGCCTGACAAAATCCAAGCTCAATTCATGAAAGCAAACCCATTTTTTCTCTAAAAAAAAGATTAAAACTTTATGATGATGTTTTGATAAATCTCTGAAACTAATAAGAGACGAAGGAGAGATAAGAGATGGAGAGATGGAGAGATCTGCATATATGTGGGGGAGAAGAAGAATTGTTGTTGTCTTGGATTCTGAAGAGTTATTTTGTCAAATACATAGAAGACTTGAAGAAATGAAGAAAAGCATGTAGAAATAGCTTCTACAAAACTGAGTTTTGAATGCATGAAAATTACATTTTGTTTCGTAACAAAACGAGATGAAATCACAGTTAAGTAAAAACGTTGCCGAAATGCTGAGCCAAACAGGCTCTAAGAGTTAAAACTGTGATTGAAATTGAAATTGAATAAAAATTAGTTTAATATGTTTGGTTAAGAATGCTATTCAAATTGAAGTTTTTTTTATATATATATATATATATATATATATATATATATATATATTGATGGTTTTTAATTTAAATATTATAGATTTAACTACTGCTATTATATCATGACATAAATAATACTTTATATAAAATATTTTTTATTGTTTCATTAAACTATCTTCAATTACATCACGTATGAAATCCATCCAACAAGGATTATAGTTTCTTTAGTTTCTTAAACGCGCAACAACATCAGATAAAATATCATCAAGAACAAAATTGGGATTGCGATCAAATTTTGTAAATGGTACGTCATAAAGTGATCTCTTTCTAATTTATGTAGTTTCATTGAATAATATTAAACACTAGTTCTTCGAATAAAACACAATTAAAAATAAAAAAAATTAATTTTTTTAGTTTACTGTGTCGGACCCGGTCCAGCCGGAACAACACTCTCCACTATTCCTCTTCTTCTGTCGTGTATAGTGAATCTCTCCAATGTTAAGATATAGAAGAAGGGAAGAAACAACTTTCAGCTGTTTTCAGCAAACCTTTGATTTCAACATAAATTATATGGTCCACATGAACAATAAATTAAATATTACAAAACGCTAAAATTGTCGCATAAACAAACATTTTCTTTATTAAAAGCATTTTAACTCGACGGTTCTAGCAACATAGAGGTTGGGCCTTATTGGGCTCTGAGGAAGG
>Ga0307515_10019478_pt1 | contig 12202 bp, 3 predicted proteins | sample 17_EM_MG_FD_194513 | JGI IMG/M metagenome (GOLD analysis project Ga0307515, IMG submission 194513) | Populus trichocarpa ectomycorrhiza microbial communities from riparian zone in the Pacific Northwest, United States - 17_EM | ecosystem: Host-associated > Plants > Roots > Unclassified | place...
GTTACTTGCGCGTAGTCTATTAAGGGTAGTAGTTTAGACCAGTTATCCTAGAAATAGTTAATAAAGGGCCTAAGCCTCTAGTCTAGGTACTAATTTATAATCTCTATCTAACCGTCTGTCTGGGGGTAATAAGCTGTAGAAAGCTTTAGCTTAATGCCTAGGATCTGGGTAAACTTATTCCAGAAGGCCGATATAAACTATAGCCTATAATTAGACATAATAGTATCTGGTAGTCCGTAGATTCGGTAGACGTAATAGATATATAGCTGGGCTACCTCTTTAGCATCGATGTTCTTATAATATGGAATTAAGAACGGGCGTTTACTAAAGCGGTTAACTATAACTATAACTATATTGTATCCGTTACAGTCTCTAGGTAGTTTGTAGAAGTCTATAGAGATATGCTGCTAAGGGCGCTTTGGTATTAGGAGTGGCTTAAGTAGTCCTAGGGTCTTATCCCGTGGGATTATAGCTCTCTGGTAGTCTTCGCAGTTCCGTATATATTAATTAATATCCACAACTATTCTTGGCCAGTAGTAGCGGTAGTTAATAATTTTATGGGTCTTATTCTTGCTAGGGTGTGCTATAGAGACTTAGCAATAAGCTTCGCGGATTAGTTCCGTCTATAGATTATTAACGTTAGGGACTATAAGCCGCTCCTAGTATAGGAGCAATCCTTCCTCCGTCTTAAAATTGGGGTCTCCTTTCGCGGCTTATTTGTGGAGGGCCCTTAGGGCGTTAGCCGTGCGGTTTACAGTTAGGAGGCGGTCAATTAGCCCTATTAGCTTATTTAAGGACTCCTCTATTAATACTAGCTCGTTTTACTGGGAGTCTAGCTCCTTAAGGATCCGTGGGTCGAGCTATTCTGGATAGAAGAGGGCGCGCGTCCGATATTAGGTCTTTAGCTTATCCTAGGGTCCTACGTCTTATTCTCTTCGGGTTAGGGCATCAGCCTTAGAGTTTTACTTGCTAAAACGATATATAATCGTAAAGAAGAATTAGGAGAGTATTTTGGCCCATTGGGCTTATCGCCCTATAAGCTGCTTTATAGTCATGAAGTACTCTAGGGCTTTATAATCTGTATATATCTTAATCCAGGAGTTTATACCTTCGAGCTTTACGCGCTATTGGGAGAGTAATTAAATAATAGCTAGCATTTCTTTATCGTGTACTTCGTAGTTATACTTAGCCGGGTCTATTATCTTTAAAAAGAAAGCTATAGGGTACCATTCGCCGTCTAGATATAACTGTGATAGGATTCCCGCTACGACCCTATTAGAGGCATCTATTTCTAGTATTAATTTGAGGTCCGGGTTATAGTAATAAAGGATTAAGGAAGAGATAAGCCGATCCTTTACCTCTTTAAAGGCCTCTATACAGCTATTGTTAAAGATGAAAGGCGTATCCTTCCTAGTTAGTTATATAAGAGGTTTTGCTATAATTCCGTAGTCACGGATAAACCGGTGGTAGAAATTATAAAAACTAAGGAAGGACTAAATTCCTTTTACTGTGTGAGGGGGCTTTTAGTTACGGATTGCCTCTACCTTTTTAGGGTTGACCTTAATTCCTTCTATAGTTACGATAAACCCGAGGTATTTTATATATTTTACCCCAAACTTGCATTTCTTAATATTGACTTATAAGCCCGTGTTCCGTAGTCTTTCTAAGACCTTCTTAACATAAACTTGATGCTTAAGTTTATTATCTAAGTATATAAGAATATTATCTAGGTATGCCGTGCAGAATTCGTTAAGGTAATTAAAAAGAACGTTATTTATATACCTTTAGTACGTAGCCAGTCCGTTTATTAGTCCAAAAGGAAGAACTTTATATTTATAGGAACTATAGCGGGTATGGAACGTTGTTAAATCTTCGGATATAGGGTCTATCCTAATTCGGTAAAAAGCTTAGCGGATATTAAGTTTGGTAAAGATCTTTGCCTAGCTTAGACGTGCAAGGGTCTCGTTAATTAAAGGAATAGGATACCGGTCCTTTTAAGTAATAGCGTTTAGCTTTTAATAGTCGATATAAAAACAAAGGCCTCTATTAGGCTTTTTTATAAACAGGATAGGGAAAGTAAAAGGGGCTTAACTTGGCTTAATAAACCCTTTATCCAGGTTATCAATTAAGTACTACTTTATTGCTTTTAGCTTATCCATTAATTAGTAGTAGAGGGGGCTATAGCCTAGCGAGTTATTGGCCTCTAATTGAATCTTATAATTATACGTCCGGTAGGGGGGTAACTTGTTTAAGGCCGCCTTTAAGAATGCATCCTTGTAGCCTATATAAATAGTAGGAAGAAGGCGTTTAACTAGTTCCTTATCGGTTTCCTTATCTGGCCTTTCCTCTCTATTATTAATAATTCGGTTAATCTTATATAGGCTCGTTGTAAAGACCTTATTGTCCTTCCGGTATATATTAAAGTGGAACGCTACAGCGCTAATTGCGGCGATGTTTATAGTAGGGGGGTTAACTAACAATAGGGGCGTATATAACTTTAGGGACTTCTAGGGTACTGGCGTCATCGTTACTCCTTTTAGCTCCTATTATATCTTTTAGAGGTCATCCCTTATATCCTATTAATACGTTCTTTTCCATAACGGTTAGATCTATATGATTTGGATATTATCTACGTCATTATCTGTCCCGCTTTTGTACGTAGAGTCCTTTTTAAACGTAGCGCTTTGGGAGAGTATCTTTGTTGGTACGGAGTTCTTTCCAGCTTTGCGGCGGGCGTCCTCTTAGGTAAAGGCTAGGTCACGGGCCCGGATATCCTGCTGGTAGGTAGGGTTAGCCCTTACGGCTAGTGTCTTGCGGTCGGTTTAGATTTCCCTAATAAAGGAGGGTAACCTTGGTCTATCCTCCGGCCAGATAAACCGTCTTTTTTATATGTTTAACTAAATATCAAAATAGGATATCTATTTTTGTTTGAGGATTATATCGTGGGACCCTAGGTCTAGGATGTAAAAGGGGATACCGTATTGGCGTCGTCTATTAAGAGCGATATGTAACTTTAAGATATAGGTAACGGGCCGACCGGCTTAGCCGTTATAGCCCTTTACCTAGACAGGCTTCTCTAGTTAAATGGCTTCTGTATTTAGAAATTTAGCAATATTATTCGCACAGGCAGTATTTATAAAGGTAAAGCTATTTGCTCTAGTGTTAATAAGGGCGGTTGTATTAACTCTATATCTATTTCGAGATACTGTACATAGAACCGTGAAATGCTTTCCACCTATTAACTAACTAAGATTAATCTCTTTAAGATCGATAGGGTACCCTAGGGGGGAGTCTTTCCCTAGGGTTCTTCTTTTCCCGACTCGTTAGACGTTTCTCCTTCCTCTATCTCCTTAATATCGCCTATATCCTTTAGCTCCGGGCAGGATAAGGTAAAGTGACCTTGCTTATTACAGTTAAAGCACGTAGCTGAGGCAGGGTTAATTGGAGTATTACGGCGAATACTAGTTAATGGCGTGGTACGTAGCTAATTAGGCAAGGCTTGCCGGTGCGTAGTTATAACCGCCTTTAGTATAAGAGCAGTCGTAACTTATCTTCCTGCTCTAGCTCCTGTAGGTGTAGCTAGCGAGTTTTAATTATTACGGAGTCGCTTCTGCCGATTAAGGCGGGCGTTAATCCGCTTTAGTTTTAAGTCTAATAATAGGTAACGAGCTGCGAGTTTTTTGTGGGTTGGCAGGTTATCTAAGGTTATAGTGATCTTTTCTTATAGCCGGATTATCAGCTTATCGTATAGGTCTAATTGGTAGTTCTTAAGGGGAACCTGGCCTTCTCCTATAAGGTATAGGAATTGAGTCTAGAATTCGGTAAAGGGTTGGTTTGGTTTTATTATTAGGTAATTATAGTTATAATGGGCATCCCGTACTTTGTTCAGGTTAACATAGATAGCCGCTAGGTGCTGTATTATCTCGTTAACAGATATAAATTGGATAGGGGAGTTGTCCTTAAACTTGGCTTAAAGGTGCCGTTGGGCGTCCCTAGTGGTTTAACTAAAGAGGTAGAGCATTTTAGCTTCTTTGGAAAGGAAATGGTTATAGTTAACGCGGAGCTTTCCTCGTACTTAAATCCTCTAATTCTTAAAGGTAGGGTCTATCCCGTTGGATAGTGGTGGGGGGTTAGGGAGCTTAACGGACTTTAATTGCTTTATTATTATATCTATACTCCCTGGTGTATCGCATTTAGTAGAGTGAATAGGTCGGCTAGGGCTTTGAGAAGGAAAAGCTGGGCTATTTTATAGGGCCGTAAGGCTTTCTAGGATCTCTTATAGGGTCTCTTATATATTTCTTGCTTTAAGACGATTGGCTTCCTGGCTAGCTGCGAGGGCGCGAATCTGCTCGCGTATGTCTACGATATTATTATTATCTTCGATTTCTGATCCTAATTAGATCTTAAGTTCCTCTTGGGTAGAGGCAGCTCTTTTAGATAAGCTTGCTTTAGGTGCCATCGTTAGCTTCCTAAGGTTTGTTGGTATTATACGCTTTAGTTTTAATTCTGGGGGTACAGGTCCAGTCCTATCTGGCTTATAAGGTGGGATATTATCCAGGCCTTCCCAGGCAATGTAGAGTTGTTTTAGTGTCTAAGTATAGCGCGTTAATACGTCGTTGCAGACGAAGTTTCTTTAGGGTGGGATATTATTAAGGCCTTCCCAGGCAAGGTAGGGAGAGCTTAGTATAATGTCACGGCTTAAACAAATGCCTCTAAACCGAAGCTTAAACGAATGCTGTATTACGAAGATACTAAGCTAAAGAGAAGGAAAAGGGGTCGCTAGGACCAATGTAAACAAATATATAGGGTGAGCCGCTAAGGCGCTAGCTTTGGGCGGGCCAATCGCAGGTCGGCAGAATATAGCAGAATTTGGCAGGTAACGTGTGATAGCGCCGTTACAGTTCTAAGTAGTATATTAATTATACTCTCTACCTTAGTAAGCTTTACGTGGCGTTTAAAGACCTTCTTATTCTATAGCTCGGCCTAGGCCGTTATACGGTGGGTGAGTATACTCTAGTACTTTTCCTACTCCCTTTTCTACCGCTTTTCGAACGCCTTTTATACCTTAGCCCTTCTACTCTACTGCGCTTTAGATAGGTCCTCCGGCCGCTTATCTATCCCTAAAATAGCAGCCGCCATCCTCTTAAGCTTATCCCATCTGGTGGGCCGCATTAGTAGCTTTATTCTAGGCTAGAGCTAATAGGCTATTATAGCCTGTATGGTATTGCACTCCCTTTTAATATACTCTCTTACTAGCCCCTCCTACGTCCTCTTTACGTAGGCTATAGCTAGCTCCTCTAGGTGCATCTAAAGTGGCGGGAACCCCGTCTTATACTCTAGTACTACTATTAGCGTTAATTTATACGCCCCCGCAACAGTATAAAGGCATAGGTTCTATGCTACGTCCAGCTAGCGCAGCTTAGCTTTACTTATCTCCTTAGGCTTTATCCACTCTGGCGATAAGTACTAGGTACTATATCTATATAAAATTACCAGCCAGACTACAGCGGAGTATATCGTCCTCGCCTTCTAAAAGGAGGCGCCCCATATAAAGGCCGTAAGCTGGGTTAGTGCAGCTATTTAGGTAACCGTTTTCGCCTTAACAATGTTGATATACGGCCCCTATTTAAGCTTTAAGTCGACCTACACCCCTAGCACGCGTAGGTTACTAACTGGGCCCTCTATAAAGCCGCGTATGTTAACTATAGCCTTTATATTAAACTTCTTATGGCTCCTTATAAAGTGGATAAGGTAATACTTTTTAGGGGTAAATACTACCTCGTGCTGGCGTGCCTATATTATATATACTTTATATGCCCTTTCTAGGGCTCTACAGTTTTCTTCCATAGTCTTGCTGTATATTAGTATATTGGAGTCGTTAACGAAACCGAACGCTGTAGTGGTACCCCCTTGTAGCTCTGGTAGGAGCGTATAGGTAAAGAAGAGGAATAGGCCAGGGTATATATACATTAGAGTTACTATACACAGCAAGTTTCCCTAAACTGCTTGCCCAGTTCCTTGCCACGGTTAACGCAGCAGTTGGTTACCAAGCTATCTCCTACCCGTGTGCACCTGATTTGCTCTATAAGCCTATCCTTACAGCCTACCCCTGCCTAGATAGACCGATACGCGCATCCGTCCTTTCGGGCTATACAGACAGTGTCACCAGCGAGGTGTTAATCCTCCTCCCATTGTAATGGTCTCCAAGCCCCCAATTCGCCTTTAAGTTGCCGCTTTATAGCTTTTTATCCATCACGAGTCTACCAGGTGTCTGCTAGGCCGTGTAAATAGGCCTAATAAAGAGACCTGGAGCTGACTGTCGCTGCCATTGTATACCACGCCCCACAGCCGTTGGCTGCTTCGCGTTACCTATAACGCTCTCACGACGACAGGCCGACCGTGTCTTGTAGGCGTGGGCCCATAATAACTCAACGCCGCGCAGCTATTGTCCCTCAGCTGCCCACTAACCAAACTTGTTGTCCTCCTATCTTAACCAACACCTGCATCTAGGTCCGTTCCAGCCTAACCGTATAGGTTCGTCCCAGCTCTTTCTTAGTCCGTTCCAGTGCCTTAGATTAACGTCGCCGCCTAGAGAAGGGTTAACGCCGCTGCGTAGAAAGGGAGGATTAACGTCGCTAAATATGGTTAACGGTGTTAAGATTCTTCCTGTGCCCTCGCTGCTATAGCAGTCTTAGAGCGGAACAAGTACAGAGGTGCCCTATCGCCCCTTAGACCTATCGCTTCTGCCAGCAAATACAAGCGCTGGCTTGTGGCCCTAGATCGGTCGTCTAGGTAGAGAGACGTTGGGTAGTTTTTAAGACCATTCCTCTGTTCTTAATTGTCTATAGTATTTTCGAGTCTTAGCACGCCAAGACCCGCGAAAACTCTGCTATTCTGACGGCGTCAAGAGCTGAGCTTCGAAAGCGCCCTCTAGCCACAACGTAACGCCGCTGCATCAGTAACATACGAGATCCTCACTCTCAGCTTGACCGTGCGGACAAGATAAGACGGAAAGGAACCCCCATAGGACAGTATGGGTCGGATTCTCGCTTTGGTGTTCCTTAACACAGCTGTTATAGATACTACGATAGATACAGGCGCTTTTACGGGTAATATTGCGGATATTGCTAATATTGCTATCTACCTACAGGACGATAATACCATAAATACGGCTAGCACTACTATTTACTTATAGAACGATAGTAATACCTAATTTAGTGCTTTATAATAAAAGGAGGTTATAGGCCTACTTAAGAAAGGCGTCTTTAAGATTATTAAGCTACACGATATACTAAAGGGGGTTAGACTCTTTAACTTACGGTTTATTAATAAGATTAAGAATAAGGGAACCGATAAAGCCTTTAAGAAATTACGACTTGTTATATAGGCCTATAATAATTTGGAGAAAGAGCTAGTTCTTACTTAGTTACCAACAATTTAACGGGTTAGCCAGCGGCTGATTCTCTATATCGCTGCTATACTACCGCAAATATAACTCTACCTCTAAGATATCTTATAAGCCTACGTCTAGTCTACTATAAACCTAAACCGCGAGTTCTATATATAACTACTACATAAGCTAAACAAACAATTGGGAATTGATAAGGACTCCATTCTAAAGGTTATAAAGCCACTTTATAAAGTACCTAAAGCTAGAAACTACTAGTTTAAGACCTACCATTTATACTATATTAATTAGCTATAAATAGACCAGTCTACGTACGACCCTTGCTTGCTTTACAGCAATAACCCTTTTAAAATCGTTGGCTTATAGACTAATAATACGCTGTTCCTTATAGATAATGCCTTTACAGAGGCTGAATAAAGCGAACTATATAAGGCTAAATTTATAGCTAAGGAGCGAGAGTAACTAACCGCTAATATACCAGTTAAGTTTAATAGAGGACTTATTTAATTAGCACAAGACGGGAGTATTATACTAACGCAAAAGCGCTAGTGTAAGAACCTTAGTATAGTTAACACTACGCTAGCAGACAGTATTAGCTCTAAAGAAATTACGCGCGGCCTACTTACGCTAAAGGACTAGTATATCGCCCAACGCGCTAGAGGAGCCTATATCGCCTTAGTCTATTAGCTAGAGGCTTTATTTAACTTATCCTTTACTACCCAGGTAATTAATTCTAAAGAGGTAAATATAGGGGAGTTAAATAAGCGCCTAAGTTAGCAGATTCAGAACTTATATAGAGATCTTAAGTTTATTAAATTAAAGGCCAAGACCCTATAGCTCTTAGTCTTTATAGACGCCTCCTTTACTAATAATAAGGACCTCTCTTCGCAAATTAGCTACGTTATTATACTAGCTGACGCAACCAAGAAGGCTAATATCATCTATTAGAGCCTAATTAAATGTAAAAGAGTTACTAGAAGCGTTCTGGCTTCTAAACTCTACGGAATAGCTTATGGCTTTAATATTGCCGTCGCCATTAAGTCTATAGTAGACAAAATCCTATAGATTAACCTCCCGCTTATACTCTATACCAATTCTAAGTTACTATATAACTATTTTATACGACTTAAAACCATATAAGAGAAACGATTAATAATTAATATAATATGCCTATAATAAGCCTACGAACGTCGGCAGATTATAGAGGTTAAATAGATTAATAGTAAAGCTAACCCTACGGACGCGATAACCAAGGGGAAGCCTTACGTCGCCCTATAGCGACTTATTAATATAAATCAAGTTAATATATAGGCTATAGGTTGGGTAGAGCGTGAGGAGCAATAGAAGGTGGCTTACGGGTCGTAATAGTGCTAGGGTACGCCACCCGCCATATTCTGCGGACCCTAAGTTTAACTAGCCAATTAGGATTTTCCATACCCGGTATAGAAAAATCGCTATTAGCTCGCTTACCACTAGCGCCTTAGCGGCCCTCGCGACATATTAACCTGCTACCCCTAATAACTCTTCTTCTTCTTATTACGTATTAATTGGATCTCTAGCTATTGCGTATACGCTACAAATAGTCTAGAAGTAGACTTAACTTTAGAGTGTAAATTAGCCCTCTTTTTAGAGTTGCTTTAGTGTCGGAATATTAGTTATATAACGTGGTTACAAGACTATAAAGCGAGGCTAGCTAACCTAACCTTAGAGCAACCCCTTACTTCTAAACTATTAATTAACTACTAACTTTAACATAGCATATATACCACTACAAGTGATATTCGTACACGTTAATAATGCGAGTATACCGACACTATAATACCTACACATAATTAATATACTGCCCTTAAGGATTTTAGCTCCTATATAAACCAAAAGCAGCCACTTATATGTGCTTTATAATTAGTAAGGCTATTAGCTTATTCTTATAGTTATAGTAGGCAGTTAACCTAGATATTATAGTTATAACAATCTAGACATATAGGGGTCTGGTATAAATTATTAATATATATAACCCTAGAGTTAAAGGGGTCCCATAAATAGAGAATATTATATTAGTAATAAGCTTACTAGAAACTAAAGGCATAGAGTCTATCCTATTAGGAGATATAAACCTCCACTACCCGTAGTAGGGGGGTATCTACGTTGCTACTAAACGATAGGTAGAGTGCCTACTAAGAGCTATAAACACCTAGGGCCTTAAGTTAGCCACCCCCCTAGGAGTAATTATATAGCAATAAGGATCCTTTAAAAGTATAATTAACCTCATATTTATAGACGAAGGCCTATACTAAAAACTCAAAAGGTATAACCCTAAAGAAAAATAGGCACTTGCCTTAAACTATATCCCTATCTAGATATAGCTAGATTTAAATATTAAGGCGTAACTAAGTAGTAAAAGATACGTAATAAGGAAGCTTAAGACAGACAGTTTCCTTAATATAGTTAAACAACAACTTTAAGACTTAGAAGAAATCCACCCGATACTAAATAAGCAAGGCTTATTAGCTACTCCTAAGAAAATTAACTAAAGACTAGAAAGGATCTAGGCAGTAATTAAAAATGGGCTAAAAAAGTACTGCCCGGTCTTAAAACCGGGCCCCTATACGCGATATATATGGTCTATATAATACGTAGTTTTTATTACTAGCTAATAATAAGTAAAAAGGAAATATATAAGTAGCTATAACCCTAAAGATAAGAGATAATATAAAGATATAAGAAACCAGTTAAAGAATACCCTAAAGAAAGAAGTAAGAAACAACTAAAGACGGTTTATAAACAAGCATACTTTTAACCCGAGCCACCCCTATAATAAGGGCCTTTAGGCTATAGCAAAATAGGTAAAGAAAAAGGTAGGGCGTTTAGCAGAAGACCTATATTTACTACCCCTATAAAGAGCAGGGGAATTATAGGCTACTAATAACAACAATAAGAAGGCAAAGATCCTTATAGAAAAGTTCTTCCCTTAACCAGCTTTAGTAGACCTTAATAACATTATAGGTAAAATACCGGTGACTTACCTAAGGGTTAACAGCGATATAATAATAGAGGAAATAGCTAGAACTATTAGCCGCCTTTTAAATAATATAGCACTAGGACTAGATAGGATTCTAAATAAGGCCTTAAAAACCTATAGACTACTTATAGCACCCTAGCTTGCAGATATAGCTAGAGCATACTTTACTATAGGCTACTACCTACAACTTAGAAGATCTATAATGACTATTATTCTATAGAAAGAAGGTAAAGTAGATTACTTAATCCTAGGAAGCTACCGCCCTATCGCCCTAGAAAACACCCTTAACAAGATCTTAAAAAAGGTAATAGCGGACTATATAGCAGACACGGCTAAGGAATACGCCCTACTACTATAAAGCTAAATAGGGGCAAGAAAGAACCACTTAACGCTATCAGCACTTACGCTACTCGCTACCACCATTAAATCTGCATAGGCGATGCAAAGGGACTTTATAGTATTAATACTTAGCCTAGATATTAGTGGTGCCTACAATAACATACCCTATAAGCGCCTCCTATATATCCTTAGGGCAAAGGGCTTCCCAGAATAGATTATATAATTTATTTAAGGGTTTATAGGCTAGAAAGAAATATTACTAATCTTTAGTAGATACTAGAGCCCCCCTATTATAGTTATAATAGGAATACTATAAAGATCACCCCTCTCGCCTATACTCTTCCTTTTCTTTATAAGCAACCTACTAGACTTCTTTAAGGAAGGGGCGACCTAGGGGATAGGCTTTATTAATAATATAAACCTAATTATATACGGGCTAACAGCCGCAGAGAACTATAGAACACTAGAGAAAGCCTATAACACCTATATAGAATAGGCAAGATAATATAGAGTCTAATTCTTACCAAAGAAATACTAGCTAATCCATTTTATAAGAAAACGCAATTAATATATAGATCTCTAGCACGTAATTTATATCTAAGGCTTTAGGGGTTAGCCAGTTTAGGGCCTAAGGGTATTAGGAGTATAGGTAGATAGTAAGCTTTAGTAGAGCGTATCTGCGGCGCAAGCAGCCCGTAAGGGCTAAGCATAGTATATTACATTATCTAGGATTATTAATTCTATATAGGGGCTATGCTTTTAGAGGTTACGCCTACTATATATAGTAGTTGTCTAGCCTACTATAATATATAGATCTAGTATCTGGGCTATTAGTGAAACCAAGAAGGCCCCCCCTAAATTACTCCTTAAACCACTCTAAAAGGTCTAGATAGTATACCTCTAGAGCATAATAGGCGGGTATAAGCGAACGGCCACAGCACTCCTTAAGAAGGAAGCTAATATCCCCCCCTATAACTATATATTAAAGCCGCTATAATATAAAGGGCGTAAAATAAACGTAACTCTAATGTTATAAAGTATATTAAAACACGCCTAAATAAACTATAAAGGGACCTTAGGGTGCCTTATAGGAGAACAATCTAACAGCCCTAAAGTAGGGAAGATATACTAGAGAAATAGGTAAAGAAAGCAAAAAAAGAATAGTGTAGTATTAGGGCCTAGGCCTATATAGAGGAGGAAGGGAGACGCGTAAGAGGCCAATAAAGACGATAGTAAGAAAGAGAAAGGAGCTAAAGTAGAGTATAAAAGAACGTCGGGAAACCATTAACCGTAATATAATACTAGTTAAACTAGCGCTAGAGAGGTATATAGGAGTTAAAGGTATAGAGGCTAACTTAGGCAAGAGTAACCTAAGCTATAGTATAGTTAACGCTATAGGGGGTAAATACTTAAGGGCTCCGAGAAGGCCTAATAAA
>Ga0307515_10019479_pt1 | contig 12201 bp, 10 predicted proteins | sample 17_EM_MG_FD_194513 | JGI IMG/M metagenome (GOLD analysis project Ga0307515, IMG submission 194513) | Populus trichocarpa ectomycorrhiza microbial communities from riparian zone in the Pacific Northwest, United States - 17_EM | ecosystem: Host-associated > Plants > Roots > Unclassified | place...
AAATGATAAATTTCTCTTTGGTTGAGTTTTATACCATTCGTTTTTATGAAAATATTTATTTATTTGATGCAATTTTAGAAATTAGAAAATAAGATAGAGAACACATTTACAGGTATATCAATTAAACTTTTAATTTGGTCTTCAAATTTTTTATGTACACGACTGGGTTTTTTAAACTGAAAATTTTTTTTGATATTATTTACGATTCAAACTATAAAAATAATTGAATTTTTTGTTGATAGGTTCCATTTCACAAGAGAAGTTTAACCTACATGTTTTTTTTCCTTCTTGTTGTCCAGTGAGGTAGATATGGCAGCGGCAATAATTTTGATTTTGGGCTAATTTTAGTTTTTTTAGCTATTTTTTGGGATTTGTTTGTGGTAATGGATAGGTTTATTGAGGTGTACATGGTGTTTTAGGTTAGAAATAGGTTGAACAATGAGTTTATAGATGAAGAAAAGTGAACCCCCAATAATATACAGAAAGCAGATGACATATAGTCTGCTATCTTTTTTTAAACAAAAAAATGAGGCAATCGTTCATCCTTTTAAATATTAAAAAAATCAAACACGTCCAGATGTGCGGGCTAAGCTAGAAGGCGCGCACGTTTGGGTTGTTTTGTTTTAATGCACAAGATCGTGACTAGGCTTTTTTTTTTTGTTATTTTACATTTAGTTTAAATTATTTTTTGAAAAAAACATGTCATTGAAACCCAATTAAGTCCTTTATTCATGTAATAAGTTTAATAGGCTAATCTATAACATCCAGACTATTATTTGTTTTTATTTTTTATTGGTTTTGTGTTTTCTCTACCCCACAATTTTTTTAAAAAAAAATACAATTTCACTGTGTTTTTTTATCAACGATGTTTTTTTTTTTATTTAGCTTCAACTAAAAAAAAAGCAATTTAACACTATGTTGTCAATACCAATGATCTACTTTTTCAAATTCTACTAAAACCTAAAAGGTTGCAATTTAACTATTTGTTGTCAATAATCTACCTTTCTTATCTTAACTCCATGTGCCTATCATTATATTTTTTTTTCTTTTAAAAAATATATTGTTTCATACAAAAAAATATCATGCACTTTATTGTCATATAATTAAATGAAAAATAATATTTGGGACAAAAAAGTTATTGGATTTGATGACGAGCAAAACTTATGTCGCGAGTATACTTGGTCGACTCGAGTTCACTTTGTTTTTTAATCTAATGTTGGTTTTTTTTACTGATTTTGCCCTTCAACTTTGAGTTAATTTGGAATCGAGATCTCTAATTTATTTTTTTCAAGATTATCCCTGCGAGTTTCACGTGTTAACCCGAATTAATCCATATGGGTTAAATTTTTTCCATCCTAGTATTAGTTCAAAATATCATTCAACTCATGGTTAAAATCTATTTTTTAGAAGACTCATCACCAATACATTAATATTGTTTTATGCTTTAAATTCCTTTTGCTTTAGCCCATGGGTTTAACTCAAATATAAAAGAATCCAATTTCACTATTTATTGTGAATAATTTACATTTTCTATCTCAGATCTACGTGCCTATCACTATTTTTTTACTTTTAAAAAAATATATCGTTTCATACTAAAAATAATATCATGCGCCTTATTGCTACACAATTAAATGGAAAATAATTGTTGGGATAAAAAAATTATTAAATTTGATGACGTGCATGACTTGTGACACGAGTTTACGTTGTTGACTCGAGTTCACTTTGTCTTTTTAATCAAATGCTGTTTTTTTATTAATTTCACCTTCAACATTGAGTTATTTGAGATTGAGATTTTTAATTTATTTTTTCTCAATGTTATTTTCGCGAGTTTCTCAAATTAGTCTAAGTTAACCCAAACAGATCAAGGCAATGTTTGAGATCGCAGTTGAAACCGTGTTTCTCAAAAAAAAAAAATTATTTTTTTTTGTTTAAAATTATTTTTTTATATTTTCAGGTCGTTGATATGATTATGTCAAAAATAATTTTATTTTAATATATTTATAAGTGAAAAGTACTTTGAACCATAACCTATACTACATTTTCAAACACCCATCAAATTTTTTTATCATAATATTATATTAAAATATCATTCAATTCATAATTAAAATATATTTATTTTTAAAAAACACGATGTCATATTTTTTTTTTCGCGCTTTAAATTTTATTTCTGCTCTGACTCGTGGGGGTAGTAGCGGCAATGGAATAGTTGCAACTGTGCCACGATAGTAGTTTCATGACACTTGTCGGTGTCTACAGCTCAGCCTCACTAAAGGCAAAGGTAGTCTCCGCCTGCAAAACTGACAACAACCCCGAGCCCCGATCCAGGAACTTAATTGCCCCTCAACTACCATAATGGGCAAGTCCCATCTGCATCGTCAATTTCAAACCAATTGTGGACCCACTCGAACTTCAGCGGCCCAGATCCAACAAATCATGTCGCCACATTAATAATACAAGTACCATTGATAAATGTCACCATGCCCCCCCTCTCTTGGTCTTATTGTTATATACCAAAGCCTTGGAAGGCTTAGCTTTTTATCACTCCATAGCCCAAAAGAATTTACGTTTTTACCAAGCTATCAAAGATGAGAAGCCAGTCCCTTTTTTTCTTGGGTGTTTTGTTGCTCTTTGCTCCCAGTGCTTCTCTTTTTAGGGCTGTTAACGGGGCTGGTGTGACGGAGGAGTGTAGCAGTGACTTCCAAAAACTAATGGGTTGCCTGAGCTATGCTTCCGGGAAAGCGAACACGCCCACAAAAGACTGTTGCCTTTCAGTGCAGAATATTAAAGAAAGTGACCCTAAATGCTTGTGTTTCATCATGCAACAAACAAGCAATGGTAGTGCACCGATCAAGAACTTGGGTATCCAGGAGGCTAAGTTGCTCCAGCTCCCCACTGCTTGCCAGTTGCAGAATGCTAGTCTTAGTTTCTGCCCTAGTGAGTACCTCTCTCTCTCCCAGCCATTGATTTCATGCTCTTTATTATTGTTGTTGTTTTTTAAGTTTTGTTTTTTAGAGGTAATTTAGCTTTAGTTCCCATAATTACTGTATAATTTTGTGCGAAGATACTATCATATATGTTAATCATTTATCGTGCTGCTGTATTTGTGGCTGGAGAAACGTTCTACTTTCGGCCAAGATGCATGCAAAAACAGATTAACACCCCATAAATTACAAACAGATTAACCAACCTCATGAAAGTTAGCTCTAGAAAACAAAAGAAAAAAAAAATATCGCAAGAAAAGAAAACCCAATATGATGCAACTTGGCTCCAGCTGTCTTTGTTTGATCCACTAAGCGATTAGCATAGACACACACGTGTGCAAAAACAGATTAGAAATGCCTTTCACTGCTAATTTGGTCACGATCCACACTTGACCAGGGCTCGTTTGGGAACAAAAGCGGTTTAAACTTTGTTTCCTAAAAAATTATAGGAGAAAATAATATTTGTTTTTGTTTAAAATTATTTTTTTATATATTTTATTGTTTTGATGCATGTGAATAAATTTTTAAAATAAAAAATATTATTTTAATGTATTTTAAAGAAAAATAATTGTTATTTAAACACTCCCCGTGCAATTTAATGTTTCATTTCGTGATCCACAGGTGGTCGTTCAAGATGCTATTAATTTCTTGGTCCAACGGGCATCACATGCAAAGAGGGAGTTGTACATCAATGGATTGATTGTTTGTTTTTATATTTTAAAAGTATTTTTTTAAAAAAAGTATTTTTTTATTAATGTCATTTTAATATATTAATAATAATAATAATTTTTTAAAAATAAAAAATATTATTTTAATATATTTCTAAATAAAAATCATTTTAAAAAGTAATATCTATTATACAGAGTATTATATCCTATGTTTAATTCTTGGTGGTCCACCAAAAGTTATGATGATGGGTCAGTCCATCAGCTAAGCTCTATACCTCAACTATAAATAGATAAAATTTTGAATCGCATTAGAGGATCCTTATTTATTTCTATGCAAAATTGTACAAAAATGACTTGAAAATTTCAATATATCTGATATAAAATAAGAGGCCGTTGATCCTTGCCTATTGTGGAGTAGCACTAGTAGCTAGTGCACAGGTCTCTAGGGAGTTGCTAACTTCATATCGTCCCTGTCAATGAACAGAGCTTCTAGGCATATCTCCTAGCTCTCCAGACGCTGCCATCTTCACAAATGCTTCAACAACAGCAACTCCTGCTGCATCAACATCAACAGGAACATCACAATCAGAGAAAGCAGGTGACTCCAGTGGATTCCAGCATAGACCTCACCTTGCAGGTCTTTTCATGATTGTTGCTGCCATCTTCGTATTTGCTTCCCCTGCCGGGTCGGCCTCCATGTTCCAGTTTTAGGGGTGAACAGCAACAGCACCTAATGAAAGCAGTGAAAACGAAGCTTGGGTTCCTTTTGTACTTGTTCTTTTGAATTTTCAGGATTTAATCCAACTCTCTTTGCAAGTTGTGTAATCTTGTCTCCTGCACTTAAGCTAACATTCGCCTATCAGGCTATTATCTCCGAGCTCGAATGTTCTAATATCAGGATGCTGACTATATTGCTTCGCTATCTAAATGTGTGGATGAGCTGGCGTCCCTCGCATGTTTGACCTCGATTATGGCTTTGTTAAGCCGCAGAGCTGGCTTATGGGTTCGCGTTGCGTGGTATTCAATTGAACAGAAATCCAATTCATCAAGATAAGGACTTGTAAAATCAAGCATGTTCACCGGAAAAAATTGATAAAATCAAGTACAAACAGTCTCTTTGCTGGAATTTAGAACCTTGCTTCCTCGTTAAAACACTTTTTCGTTCAAAAGATGGCAACAGAATGGGAATTGTGAATAGAACGAAACGAGCTCTTACGAGGAACAGGGACAACGAACTCATCTGGTCAGGTCAAAATCGAATGCCCACCAACACTTTTTCAATTCAAACTGTTGGATTTCGCATATATACAATACGGAAACCGTAAAGTAGTTTATCTTATTGGATAGATTTATGGTTGGTTTATACAAGCATCTTCTTAAATAGATTTATAATTGTTTAAGATTTATATAAAAATTATAGGAAGAGTAAATGTTTGTTTTTGCTTGAATAATTATTTTAAAATTAAGTTGTCATAAATAATAGGTTATCCAAGTTTCCAACTCTAATAGTCCAAGTTTCCAACTCTATACGAATTACTAATAAAAAAAATTTTAAACTCTATTAAGAGATGAAATGATATATAATTGAATGCTAGTTTTTTTTTTTTTTTGTGTATTTTATGTATTTCTTTACTATATTCTACTTATAAAAAATAAAAGATAACTTTCTATTTATAGAAAGATCTGGAAATCATAAAATATCAATTTGCTCCTTAAATAATATTATATATATTATTTAAGGTTAACTTCAAAAATTTATTCAATCAAGTTCTTATTTAATTGTTTATGTGTCTAGAATTGTAATTCTCTATATTAATTACATTAAAGTTTTTAATTTCTAAAATTTATTTACAACGGTTTATCATCACACTTGATTTATCGTCTCATTTTAATTTTTTACCAACGGTTTTTATGTATGTAGCCCATTACATTGCCTAATAAATTGACTCAAATATGAATCATGATCTTAAATTAAATAAGATTAAATTAATTAAACAAATTAATTAATTATTAATTTAATAATTAATTAATTTATATTTGAATATCAAATACAATGTCTAGCAATATGTCATGATCTCCTAAATACTAGAAAAATCATAAGTTATTTGATTTAATATTTCAATGATCAGTTCCTCAGTGTAGTTATTATATTTTCATCAACAATATTCCGATTTAAATACTATAGTATGAAGTGTGTCTACTCTGTCAAATCATGTTTGTTCTCGATATAATAATCATTGATTCCTTTTGTAAGATTTAATTTTTTTTTTCAAATCTTATTTTACATTACTCAAGGATTTACAATCAATATTATTTTAGAACATATAAAATATTTTTTTCTAGCTCATCTAGAGTGATAAATCCTCTCTTAATTACTTAAATACCTTCATATAGTTCATGTCATACTCAATACCTGCTAATTTATTACCCTTGCTTACGATAACGTGTAGCATGATCAAAATATAACACTCTTTATATAAGATAATTTAGTGATATTAAATCTAATGATCATTTACATAACCATCATACAAGCCTTTCCATAAATACATGTGATCTCTGCATATGGAATATTCATGCAGGTCAGTTCAATGTACATATCATCTAATAAACACCTATATATTAATTCTAGATATTTCTCATACCTCAACTTATGATAAAAAAATGCTTCATATTATATATATATAAGTTTCAACAACTCTAATTAATTAATATTCACTCTTAATATAACATTAACTAGAAACATTTAAAAACAATACTTTGATGAAATAAAAATATAATTACAATAATTTTATAATTATCATTGCAAAATATTTTTGTTTTAAGAATTCTATTCTTATTTAATATTATTAATCGAATATTATATTTTTTTAATAAATATTAAAGATAAATAATTTTTTATTAATAAATTAAATATATCTTTAGTATTTATATTAAAAAAAATTATACCTTCATCCGATATTTTTTTTTAATAAAAACATATAAAAATATGCCGTAAAAATATTAGTTCATCAATACTTGGTAACACATCGGATCGTAAATCTCCATGTTACACTTCTCACTAAACAAGTTCAATGGTGGACGAGCAGAGTTGACCTAGAAATAGATAGCTAGCTAGAGAACCAGCGACATCATGAAGAATCAGAGGACCTAAGGGATCTTTTGCTTCTATAAAACATGCAGCAAACACAAGATAGCTTGTTTCATCAAGTTTATTTGTACCGTTAAATTCTTTCAAAATCCTTGCTTTCCAGAAAAACATCCCCCTTGTTGACATTTAAAAATTCAAAGATATTAACAATAAAATTCGAGAGTGCTTTCTTCTTGATTTCTTGATTTACAAGGGAATTATCTAAAGTTTTTTTTTTTTTAATATTCTTCTCAGCTTTAGCAAGATCACGTGACTTCTATTTTGTCAATTTGATAAGAATCCTCATCTATATTAAGCAGGGGTATAGTTTAGCTGATCAAGCTCTAGATTTGTTCTCTAAAGATCACCAGTTCGAGTCTCACAAATCTCAAGATCACTAGAGGCTTACATACTTATTAATTTCAAAGTCCATGAGATTAATCGAGGTACACGCAAGCTGACCTAAACATTTATATTAATAAAAATAAATAAATAAATATATCTCTTATAATTATCTACCGTGGAACTAGCAAACAACATGTAACATCTCAAACCTTTCTCCATCGAGAAGAAGCTTCATTATTTAGCTTGTATGCAATTAGTTCTAATAACTTCAATGTTTATGGACTCGATCGAATTTAGTTATATGCATTTAAATAGAAAGAAAAGTAAACACACTTAATTGAAAAGGTAGGAAAAATAAAACACACCTAAACAGGCACTTAAATAGAAAAAATCAAAGGAGTGGAACCAGACTTAAGATTTGCGCAAGTAGAGGCACCAAAGTGTTCATTATAATATAAAATACAAAAAGATGAATTCCCAAACCACTGCTTTCTATAGTTGGGCAAAATAAAGCACTCTCTCTTAACCTCCCCAATCCGAAAAAAACCTAAAGACCCGACAACCACGCCATGTCTCAGGTTCCTCTTCTTTTCATTCTTTTAATTATTTACGCATTAACTGTAAACCTTGCCCTCTCTCTCTTTTTTTCTATTTTTTCTTTCTGGACTGAACCCTAACGGATCGGGTTTTTTTGTTATTATTGCGAAATTGAATTAACAGTTTTTGGATGCTAAGAGTTGGGTTTCGTTCATATTACGAATTGCTGAATTGAATTTTTTTAATTTGAGATTGTAAGTGGATTTCTTACTGTTATTATCGGTTTATTTATTCTTCAGGTGGATAGCAGAAATTCATCAGCAGCGAAGCGTGCAAGAACTGACGGTATGCAATTCTTTTTATATCTTTATTTTTCTAATAAGCGTTTGTCTTTTAAAGATTTGAGAACTTATACATACTAAATTGGCCATACTGCATGCATTTTCAATAGGTTCTGCTTTTGGTCATGAAGTTGGAAATAAGTTGTGTGCGTTCTCTTGTAGGTAGTCGCAGGGAGGATGACTGGACTTGTCCAAGCTGCGGCAATGTCAACTTTTCATTCAGGACAACTTGTAATATGCGCAATTGTACCCAACCCAGGCCAGCTGATCATAATTCGGTTAGTTGTAACTATACTGACCTGCGTTCCTTGTTATAAAATGATGTTGGTGTGTTTAATGTATGTTCAGTTCTTCTGATATTGGATTTAAGTGGATCTTGTAATTCCAAGAACCAAACCTTATAAACTGAGAGAAGATTGTCTGCATCTAGCAGCTAGTGTCAAGACCATTAGTCACATAGTTGAAAGTGGGTTGATTTAGGATTACGTTATTCACTTTTCCTCTTTATACTCTCATTTTGTTATGGTATTTGACTTTTCCTGCTGTTTGTTTTGGATTCTAATCAATATATTTGCTCCCCCCGGACACCAGAAATCTGCTGCCAAGCCCCTGCAAGCACCACAGGGTTACTCATCAGCTCCATATTTAGGTTCTGGTGCACCTTCTTCAATGTATATGGGTATGCCACCATATGGGCCCTCCCTCTTCAATGGATCCTCTATTCCTCCATATGACGTTCCGTTCACTGGGGGCTCAGCTTATCATTACAACTATGGCAGCCGCCTTTCTGGTGGCAGTCCATATAGACCGTTGCATATGTCAGGACCACCTCCATACTCTGGTGGATCTATGATGGGAAATGGTATGCTCGTGTCTTTTCTCTTATTTTTTTCCTTAAAAATCCTCATCATGTTCTAGGATTGTATTTTTGTTTCTTCTGCTTTCCCTATTTAATACTAGTATTTTTTTGTTTTTACCATTTGTTACCAACTTTTCGATCATGTTCCCTTGCTTTTCTTCCTGGTTTATAATGTATTCTACTGTATTGTCTTCTGTTGTTATATTTGATATATTGAACTTGTGGTGTCTTCTATTTATAATTATTGTTTCTTTATTACCAACGGTCTCTCCACATGCTCTCTATTGTAGGTTATGTATGTATGTCTGTCCTTTGGATGATTAAGGTTGCATTTATGAGGTAATGACCTTTTTTCTTTAAATTTTCTGCAGCTGGGATGTACGCAATGCCCCCCCTAATGGACCGGTATGGATTGGGTATGCCAATTGGCCCTGCAGCTATGGTATGTTAGTAATTATTCTCACTGTTAGTCCGATAGGTTGTGGAATTTATGAGACAGGTCCAGGGCTTTAAAATAGTGACTTCCACGTTATGCTTAATTGGTCCTTGCTTCATGTTCCTATCTGTTTGCATAAGTGCGAAAAGTGCTCCTGTATATGTGCTCTTCTTTGTATTTTTAAGGGCTTCTCGTAGTTTGCTTTTGTGTTTTTATATAACTTGATAGTTCATGTTTAAGTATACAACCGTCACTTTATTTATCTGCCAATCGGTGAGCATTTTGTGTTTATGCATGGAGCTATCTGTTTTTAGTAAAGGAAATAAATACGCATTTAAATACATGTTTCATTATGTTTTTAGATTCTAGAAATATTCCCTTGTGGATATGAAATTGATTTCATAAATGTATTCTATTTCTTCCAGGGGCCAAGGCCAGGTTTTTTCCCAGACGATAAATCTCAGAAGGGTTCAGGTTTGTCATCAATACGATGTGTATGGGAAACAGCTTGAAACTTATTTACCCTCTAACCTTGATCTTTACTTCTTATAATGCTACTTTAGATGCGACGCGTGATAATGACTGGGCATGCCCAAAATGTGGGAACGTTAACTTCTCTTTTAGAACTTTTTGCAACATGAGAAAGTGCAATACACCAAAGCCAGGATCTCAGGTTTGTGCTACTTTCTTCTTAAAGATAGAAGAACCACTCTATTTTTTTCGTTGGCATTTTTCTGTCATGTAATCGGCCCTTTTGAGCTATCTATTTACCATTTGGGGCTCCGAACTTGGATAAGCTTAGATGATTATTTGGAAGTTCAAGTCATATCTTTTGTACAAGAATCTATATCGGTTTAGCTTGTACCTTTTTACAGTAATGGTAATCTGCCTAATTTGTAGTTTCCACTTTTGTTTAATACTGGTAAGTTGTCTAATTTTCAATATTTTCTTGTCATTACAGGCTGCTAAGTCTGACAAAAATTCCAGTAAGTCATCTTTAATCCTGCACATGGTGAGCTTCATATTCTGAAATAATACTGACGAGCTTCATGCTTTTTTAGAACAAAAAATGCCGGAGGGAAGCTGGAAGTGTGAAAAATGCAACAATATAAACTACCCATTCCGGACTAAGTGCAATAGACAAAATTGTGGGGCTGAGAAACCTTCTGAGTCGACGAAATCCCCTTCTCCAGAACCAGATGAGGTTGAACAGGTTTGTCATGTGATTCATCTTGATTGTATTTCCATTTCTTGTATGGAACTGTTATTTTCATTAATCACATATGTACTCTTCACAAATTCAATGACTATTAGTGAGAAGGATGTTTGGCTGACCCGTCTCCCTTCTTTCTCCCTGCTCTCCTTCTCATCTGTTATCTTCTTGAAATGCACTTCACTAATTGTCAATTATCTCTCTCATGGCAACCATTGATTTACAATTGTCTACTGTTCCAGTGAGTTCTAGGACATGTTTGGGGTTTGAGAAGGTCCAGAGTTGTCGTCCGGCATTGCTCAATATGGGTGTCTGAAAGTCAGTCTTGTCGTCCTCATGTTGCAGCGGTTGTCGAGTAACCATACCTTCTCATGATGTCTGTCAAGTTGTATTACCAGCGATGGTATTGTGGTCTACTGGTCTTTATGGATCATTTGATGCATTATGTGTCTGCCAGATTAATCTGGTTGATATTCTACAGGTTGGTTATGGTTTCTATCAGTTAGGCATTTGTACTTTTGGAATCATTCATCTATTTCAGTGGGATGATACCATGAATTTAGAATACTGCAGTCTTCATATTTCTTTCTCATTTGATGAAATTGTGTCTGTGCCATTGAAATTAGTTGACAACTTAATTAGGTTCTTTTCCCTTCTAGTTGTGTGTGATTCGGTCTGGAGTTGGACTCTTGATTTGTTAAATTAGAGTAGGGACTGTCAGGACTGGCATGTTTGAACCTGTGGGAAGGTTTTGGGTAGCTGTTTTTTTTTTAAAAAAATTATTTATTTAACACCCATTGTTCGACTGGCAAAAAATTTAGAGCTGGTTGTGGTTCGTGGATGGAAGGTATGTTTGCACTAGCAGTAGGTGCATAACTTTGTTTGCCCCCCTTTAGCCTGCAATTTCTTCGTTCAGAAGTGCGTGGTGACATTCTTATCTCCTTTTGTTCTGTCCGAGGAGACAGATTGTTTTTAGATTTGGCATGGGGTCGAACCACCTTATAGGGATTGTTTTCCCTTATTTTAATGCCATTACTATTTAGTGGGTAAATCTCATTTTAGTGTGGATGGATGCACATTCCATCTTTTAGTGGAATTATGATTCCATCCTGTTTTCGGTGTCATTATTGTTCAGTGGATTACTCTCATTTTAGAATGGTTGGAATTCTGGAATGTGGTTCACCTGCAGGATTGTTTCCTAAGCTCCCGTGGTTCCTTTATCTTCCACGTCCACTGTTCATGATGAATTCGAGGTCAGACCTGAAAAGAAAGGTTATTCAACGTTGCTTCTGAGGAGAGGGATATTGGCGCTCCAGCCAGTGGTAGTTGGCTCCCAAACCCCTCACCATCGGTCGAAACTCAGTGACCTGACTGTTTCATTATCCCTCCCTCAGTTGATGCTCAGAACCACCTGTTTTTGCTTTCCAATCTACGTGGTGCAGTTGCCTGCTTTGCACAAATTGAGTTTTCACTAACGGGTAGCCATTACTTTTAACATTAAAATGGAAAGAGGTGGTAAAATCCTATAAAATGGAAAGAGGTGATAAAACGATGGAGTTCACCTGATGAAGCATTTTGCGTGAGAGTAGAAAGCTAATCTAATAAAGGAGAAATCTCAGTTAATGCGAGATGTTGGGGACAGGACGAAGCTCAATTCTATTGCCTCGTAGCTCGTCAAAATTTGATGTGATTGC
>Ga0307515_10019480_pt1 | contig 12201 bp, 14 predicted proteins | sample 17_EM_MG_FD_194513 | JGI IMG/M metagenome (GOLD analysis project Ga0307515, IMG submission 194513) | Populus trichocarpa ectomycorrhiza microbial communities from riparian zone in the Pacific Northwest, United States - 17_EM | ecosystem: Host-associated > Plants > Roots > Unclassified | place...
CGTAACAACCACGCCACATCTTTCCACGTCGCAACACCTCAGACCACTTCCTTATCTTACTAAATTATACCGCCACCATCTCGCCGCTTTCTCCGCGTCTTCCAACGTCTCCGCCTTTCCGTAACACAATTCCTTTCACACCACCCGTATCTTCCTCCTATTATTCCTAGGTACCACCGTCCCTGCTTGCGCCGTGACAGGAATCTCGGGAAAGCGTGGGAATCACCTGCGGGCTTTCATCGGAGGGGCTGGACTGATCATCGCCGTCGGAGAAGTGGTCGACTGCAGGTCGAGAGTGCATAAGCCAACTAACCAGTCGAGGCCGACGCCCTTGATATTGTGCTGCAACTCAGATGTGATTTCGGAGATGGGATCTTGAGTTTTTTCGTTTCTTGGGAGAATAATCGTTTTAGAAGAGCTCTGGGCTTGGTAGCGCTTCGGAGGAGCTCTCGGCTTGGCTGATTGCTTGTGAGTAGCTCGGCAGGGTTTATCTCTTTAGGTACTCTTTGTGGTTTAGTTTTACGGTCGTGATACCGCCCTGGAGGAGTGTAGGGCAGACTTTGAGTGCGGTCATCACGTGGTGTTAGGTTAGAGTTGAGTGGTGGAGCCGCATTCACTGGACTTCTTGTGTATGTGTCAAATAGATGAATAGACAAGTCAATATACGCATCACCAATTTGGCAGCTGCACCATATGTCGACGTACGCTTCCCTCTGAGCCAGGATTGGTCCAACACTTGTTTCACCATAATGGTTAATGGTTGTTCCAGGTTGAGGGGGTTGGTATTGATATATTCGATTTCATTGTCAGTGTCATCCACCGTGATGCTCTTGTTGATGATAATGAATGTCACTATTGGATGGCCTGTAATTTCAGTGACAGTCATATGGTTGTCATGGCTCAATTCATCTAAGGGACTGGCAATCATAGCAAATTTGAACACTGGACTGTCAATCAGTACAACTCAGAACAATGTACTGTCACCCTGGGTGGACGTTGTGCTCGATAAACAGGACTCCACAGCATGCATGTATGGTGCTGGATTATATTGCCGAGTCATGCAGGCACCAAGTTGGTCATAACACTAGGGTACATTAGGATACTTTAAGAAGTCTCTCAAAACTCCAGGCCTATTCAACTCATCCACCGTATCTCCAAGGTGATTATCTTCCATCTACATGATTAAAATCACAAGATTGTCTTCCGTAGCTTTTCGGCGTCTATTTCCGGTTAAGGTTCCACATACTACAGAGTGAGCTTGTGAGCTGGTTGCACTACATTTAGGCCTCCTGTGGCTGAGATCTACAAGTGAATGTCGCAAGGGATAACGTGCATCACTCTCTCCAAAACTAGGTCACTGGAGGGAACTGCCAGAGCTGTTTATCCGAAATGGAATGAACCTAGGTGACTGAGCATCCCCCAAAGAGCCAGAATGGCCGATACCTTAGGAAACAGTATTGGGAATGATACCACCAATTATATAGTACCTCTACGAGTGCGAGTGATACCCAGTGCTACCATATATCCGCTTGGTTGCAATGAGGTTCAGCTTGTTATTGCACGTGTAGTAGACCCAAAATGAACATCTGACATGCATTTCTTGATTGGTGTAGTAGGAGGGCCCAGGATATGGTCCTATTATGGTGCTGATGTGATTATTGGTATGGGGCTTGATGCGGTTTTTGCATTTGCTGCAACGCTTGTTGCGGTCTTTGACTGTCTGGTGGGGCTTGGTGGGGCTGTCTTGGGTGAGGTGGTGGCCCTTGGGGTGACTCTTCTTTGTCAGCATGACATGAGTTGTTGCATTGTGCAAACATCATCATCATTTAGCTTTCCGTCTGGTGTAGATCCAATGTGATCTCAAGTGTTCCCAGCCAGCGTCTCACCAATGTCAGTAAACTCCTATTTGTCAGGTCAATGTCAGTTAATGTCAGAGACTCAATATCAGAGACTCAATGTCAGAGACTCAATGTCAGAGACTCAATGTCAGAGACTCACTGTTAGAGACTCAATATTAGCGACTCAATGTCAGAGACTCAATGTCACAGTTGAATTTGCTAACCAGGTTACATATCTTTGCTATACCATACAGCTGGGTGTACTATGTGATATTCATGTACAAAGGGATATTGGATTTGTCCTGCTTAATTTCCCATCACTGAACTGCTGTGAGCAATTCAGTGATTGCAGATGGGTTACTCACAGCATCTATGTCCCGGGTCGTCTTCTGCAGCAGAGAGGAATTGATAGCTTCGGTCCAGTTTGAAACGCTGGTAGGCCATCCCAGGGGAAATCATGGTGGTGCCATAATACTGGTTGTACGGTGGATATGAGAGTTACACAGTAGATATGAACGTCGTAAAGTGGATACGACGGTCACTGAGTGGATATGACAGTCATCATGTTGATATTGATTGATCTTAGTGAATAGGTGAGGATTGTATGTGTAACATACCAACCAGTACTACATGAGCTCTGACCCACGCACAACAGGATAACCACTCCAACGCACATTGTTTCTGTGATGCGAATATGCCTGTTGATGCAGTTTTGAATGCACTGCAGATTATAGTGAGGAGAGTCTGAAGAAGCAACATGCTACTGAGTTGAGATATATTGAACAAGCAGATACAAAAATGTCAGTGGTTATTTGGAAGGCCAAACACAATGACAGTCAGCTCGAAGTGAGGGGTTGTGTGGTGTAGATATGTTGATCAGTTTATAGCCACAACGTCAACCCACACTGTTCCATTCAGGAAAGCTGAAAATGGTGCTTAGAAGCAGAACTTCCCAGCATTTCACACCAGAAAACAATGGGGGGCAAAAGATAGTGTATGGTACAACAATATCATGATGATGGGATAGCATTCAACTTTGTTTAGAGTAGGCTGAATAGACAGCATTGGGACATATGATCGGAGCCTCACTACGATCAATTTCCAGAGGTCACTGAATCACACACTGTTCACCTTGAACAATGCAGTTCTTTATTTGCACTTCATGTGGCAGGGTCATATCTCAACACAGTGGATTCACTTGTCACTACCATTCAATTCATGTGCGTCTTCACCCAAATTCTAGTATTTTTCTGTATCAGATGGGCTAGACTACAAACTACCAGACGCAATTGCCCCATTTGATCGCAATTCACAATGCCGGCCACCTATGAAGGAGGTATTTCTCAACGCAAAGCCCCAATTGATAACACAGTACGAGTTCTGTCTTTTCAGGATAATGACTGTTACCCCCGGGCTCTGTTTGCTACACCCCAACAATAGCAACATTATCTTTCTATTCTGGATACCAACCTAGGTAAAACAAAATTCAACGATATGCTCAAATGAAGTCATTTTGAATCCAAAGCCAATGCCGAAAACCCTGCCCAGCTGTATCAACTGATTGCAGCCAGGGAAGAATTGGACTGGCTTGTATGAGGACAGGGGGAGAGTGCTGATGATATTGAATGAAAACCTACCCTGCATTGGTATCAGAATCCAATTGCAGTGGTGTGATATATTTTAGGACATCCCCTGTTTAAGAACTGTCTCACATAAACACCAGTGAAAGAAATCGATTTCAGTGGTGAACATCTACACACTGAGAAGTGGACTGCTGTCGGGCGGTGGAAAACACAGCCAAGTTTCGATGTATCGTCAGAGAGACTGTATCTTGCCAGATATTCATTCTGTCTGGGTGAGTTGGAGTGTCAGAGAGAGCATATCAGAGATCATGTCAGAGAGAGTATATCAGAGAACGCATGTCAGAGAGAGCATGTCAGACAGAGTGTGTCAGAGAGATTGTTTCACAGAGATTGTGTCAGAGAGATTGTGTCAAAGAGATGGTGTCAGAGAGATTGTGTCAGAGAGATTGTGTCAGTGTGAACATGTCAGAGTGAATGTGTCAGAGAGAACATGTCTGAGAAAATGTGTCAGAGAGCATGTCAATGGGCATCAGAGTCATCTTGTCAGAAACAGTGTGTCTGAGAGGGTATTAGAAATAGTGTCTCAGAGATTTATTGCATCAGAGAAGGTAGCATGGCAAGAGTGTCAACTCCAGTATTGACCGAATTTGTCTCGATATTAGAACCGCGTCAATCATTGCTAACACATCCCAAGGATCATTGCCAGATGAATCAACAGTTCTCCCCAATATACTTGGCAGTGATAAAAATATGCTTCCTAGGCTAAGCAGTGACAAAACTGCTTGGCTGGTTTGTCTTGGTGTCAAAAACTTCTGTAAGGCAAAACAAGGACTGGTTAAGGGGAACAGATTTATACTAATCAGTCTCTTACCAAAATGTCCTAACGGACCAAAAACCCACACGAATAGGTTCCCATATCATTAATCTATTCCAACCATATTATGTGCTCTAGAGCAGCCTCGAAAGAGCTGAATAGCACTTCAGTGTGGACACAGTTGCACTTGCCAAGCACTTCCCTGAATTGTGTCATTCCTTCCAGACTACCCAGAGCATTGCACCATTCTTAAGGTGCAAAATGGTTGGTGGCATCGATGGGAGATATGTCTGGATGACTTGCCTGGCTTCGCCCTCATGTCCAGGCACCACCATCCCAGATGATGCCTTCATTTGTCCACAGTCACTGCTGAGGAGGTGGGGCTGAGGAAGTTTGCCAACTGTCCGAATTTCGCTGATGCCCATGCAGGGTCTGATATATATAATTTCCTGAATGTTGAACAGTTGCACCAGCTACTGAAGAGCTTGTTTAAAGATCACGGCTAGGAATGGATGGTTCAATTTCAGAATGATTTCTATGGCTATGAAATTGGTTTGGATCTCATAGATGATCCATTCTCCATAATTCGTCATGTTTCTAATATAGGCCAGTGTGGAGACAAACTTATCGGCATTAAACAATGGACCAGTGCCAATTAGACGAACTTGCTGAAGGTCTGGCTTGCAGCACTTGCCCCTCTTTTTAAAGAGCAACCAGACGTCTTTCAGTTCATGAAATCTGTCACTGACTTCATATTGATTGGCAGCTACCACTTCCGCACCAAACCCAACCTCAAATACCTACAGAATGTGTCCTGTGGTGTCAGCTGCAACATACACCACTTCCTACCATACTGCAGGAGCCACTTTGGGGACAACATAGCGCTCAAATTCATTCTGTTCTCCACTATATCGAATGTCTCAGGGTGATGTGCTCAGCAGATAATCGTGACACCGAAATATCTGCTGCCACTCACTAAAACCTAATCAAGGATGGCTACCATGCTTTGAACATGGTTAGCCCTATTCTGCAGATGTTATGATGGGAATGGCACCTAATTCATATCAAGTGAGGAGTAGGTATGCTACTGCATACCGTGAAATCAGATCACCTCTCACAGAAGGCAGATACATGCAGACAGCTTGATGTGGGGGATTCTCAGGTGTCGGACAAATTATCACCTAGTTTGATACCTTACATCGACCCGGTGATGAGCAAATGCAACATGATTGCAACTCTGACATGTCTAGAAGGTATGAGGATATCAGAGTTTTTTGATGCTCTGTTATCTGAGTTCCCAATATTCAAAGTGGATACGAGCATCAGCCTAGATATATGAACCTCAGTATCCCATGCATTGGGGATTCTCCATCACAAGATACACTGAGCAAACAGTATCACAGCTACTATACAGCAGCACAATAATTCTGATGCAGTTGTAGTTCAAAAGACAAGGTGAGTGCAGAAGTGTCATGGACAAGGGAATCAATTAGACAATGTTATGATTCAAGGAGATTGAACACCACGAAGCAATTGTGGGGTACGTCAACAAGGTTATTGCCCTGCCAAATGGTTATATGCATTCTGGTTTAGCGATAGAATCAACACAGGTGAAACCAATGCTACTGGCAGTGGAATGTGGTAGATAGTACATCACGACCTATTGTTTGTACATGATTTGAACTATCAATTGTCTTTGATACTAAACAGAAACCATGGAATGATAGTGTCATGCGATGCACTGCAAAGAGTTTGATGCATCATAGATGTTTCATTGGTTCTTACACCAGTACAATTTGTTCCGAGTGGCAAAGATATTCCATACTTACCCAGCCAGTACCCATCCTTAGAAATATATAACATGATATACTGGATGGATCCGATATGTTGATCTCAACAGGGATGCCCGGTATGAAGTGCCAACTTTGGTACCTTGTCAGAGCCAATCAGAGCCAGAGTCCATGTCAGAGTGACACTTGTCAGTCACATATATACCATCCAGAATTGTCAGATAATATCCGAGCGCACTTGTCAGAGCCATGTTTATCAGAGTCAGTATTGTCAGAGACTATGTCAGAAACCATGTCAGAGACCATGTCTGAGTTACGCTTGTAAGAGCCACACTTGTCAGAATGACACTTCTCAGGGCAAATATGACGAAGCCAGAATTCATTGATTGCAGCCGGGATTGTCAGATCATTCGAGAGCCATGTTTATCAGTGCTGGGATTATCAGTGAGCATGTCAGAGACTGAATCAGAGCCGCAGTTGTCAGAGCCATACTTGTCAGAGCCATATTTATCCGAGCTGGAATTGTCAGACAGTATGTCAGAGCGCACTTTCATAGCTGGGATTGTCAGTGACTATATCCCAGCCACACATGTCAGTGCCACATTAATCAGACCACCATTGTCAGAATCCATATCAGAGCTGCACTTGTCACAGTACAGTGGTGATCAATACCAGGTAGTTGTTACAGTACCAATCTCATGAGGAAGATATCAATTGTCACCGAATGGTTGCATACTGCTGATAAACAAGTCAAACGACGTTATCTTCAGTATGTGCACATTCCCAGTAGTTGATGATCATGTCTTGAGGGTCCACAACTCTCATGCTAAGCATAATTACTAATTGAAACAGTGATCTTTGACTGTGTTATAGAGTTGACCTTCAAGATTGCTTGCCTGGAGTGGTGAGAGCTATAGTGGGAGTGGCAAAAGAGTCGAGCTGTGTGTATATGTTTAGCAAAACAAATTCTACACCAAAAAGTGGCATATATAGTGATGAACGACTTCGTAGCTCTGATAGAGCATGTAATTGTCCGTATCGAAATTGTTATAACAAATCATCTGTGTAAGTCGAGGTTCTCGCACACAAGATTCCATAACATCTAGTAAAGAATAAAAATGGATACGAACATGCCATTAAATCCCATCACTCACAGTAATGAACCCATCATGTGCAATGGCCCAACAGTAATATCATTCAAATATTGTGGTACCAAACTAACAACTATAACATATCTCGTTTAGGGTAACTTCAAAGCTGTTCGATCATAGGCCGACCCTAACATGACAAGGTTGGATGAAACTAACTGAATTCTCGGAGAAACCATATGCAAGGCTCAAGTGTGGCAATTACAGTATGCATGCACAAATCATGTAACATGAGTCGAGGACAATATTTCACTATCGACCAGAAACTTGCAAACATCCAGACCTTCAACAAAGCTCAATATCTAGTTCTCTGGGTTGGATGCAGTAGGTAGTATCATCATATATGAATGCTTACCACCCAGACTTATATAGCACAAGTAGAATCAGAAGGTTTTCCTCAGTTTACAACTCGATTAGTAGTTAAAGCCAGATGTGGGAAAACAATCCCCTGGGCCATGTACAAGAATAGTCGATGAACTCGAGGCATGTGATCTTGGCCGCATACTCCACTCAAGGTGGCTACATTGAAAGCTGCATTATGTTTTGCAAATGGCCTACTCCAATCACACAAGTACAAACTTGAAGCTGGTGGAGCTCCTTGATATTGCCTGTGATTTACTGAATGGTTTGCACCAACAACAGCCTGAATGGCCACTGATGTAGTGGTACACAGTTCGGCAGTGGAGCAAAGGAGTATAGAAAAGTCATTTGGATGTTTCCTTTCCACTATTCATTTTTCTATCTCTCCTCTTTTGATTGGATATCAACTTCAAAATAATGGTGTGAGAACAGCTTTATCCAGCTCTATATCACTACCAATCGCAGTTGAACATTCCCCATTGGTGAGATAAACTAAACTGCTACAATACAGTGCTGATCGGTTGGAGGTCTTATCTGCCTTTATAATGCCATTTTCAGATAACCCTGAACAACACTTCGAGGTCGGCAGTCAATGAAATGGAAAACGTATTGGTTAGGTCTGAGCTGATGGGTGGAAAGCAGCACATGATGGAGGCCAAGTAAGGATGTATCACATAGCGATTACCAAGGGGGTGGTACTTAGATCTATATTGCATATCATACTACTTACTTTTCCGTATATACTTGCATTCCCTTGTATACAAGTCTACCACCAACATGATATATCTACAGGTAGATGTATATGCCTGTACATTAACAATATGACTCTGATTTTGCTCTCAAATTACCAGACAATTTACCAATGTTCATTTACCACAAAAAACATTTGTTTGGAGTAGAGACAATTACAAAGTCAGTGAAGGCCAAAGTAAAACATCTGCTAATAACCATATTCCATCACTTATAAGCACTGATGATTAATAACATCAATACTGCAATGGAGATCAATGTATATGGGACTGAAAACATTTCTATAACAAAAGGTATGTAATATTTGGTTGACTAAGATTGAGCCCAAAAAGCAAAAATCAAATTGTCAGATATGAATCGACAGAAGGCAAAAGATAAATTGTAGTACAATATTCAGCAGGCAACACTAATTACATGCAAGGTTTATGCAAAATATTTCAACATCATGAACAGCAACTATTGCATGAAGTTGGGACTAAGGTTGTTGCTTCCAGAAGCATATTCTCCGAATATCTTGTGCAAATGTCAATGGCTACAGAATGAGATGATTATGGGTCACCCAAGAGGATTGCTAAGAAGCATGTAAACTTTCAGATCCAACTATTTGATACTGAAACCAAGAATATAACCTGCAGTATCACAGACAAATAGACTGATACTGACCAACTGGAGAGCTTCATTTGTAGCATCACCACAAATGATTATAAACAGTTAACGAATATAGTATTTCTCTGTATACTCAACTTTCCACCTCCATAGGTGGCAATCAGTATTTATGAATTCCTGAAAACAATTTAACTTAGTGTAAAACAATTTGGATATCAAATGATGCCTCTTGAGATGTATATCTTAGATCTAATTCAGTGAACAGGTTTGTGGAACAGTTTTGCACAAAATATATCTCCACAGCCACACATGAACAACGTGAGCATGGTATATCACTGTAGTAATATACAATATTTCATTAGCAGATGCTTATATATAATGACCGGTGTACTGCTTTTAACTATCTGGAGGAGACACTATCATATCTTGTCCTGTAAGACTGTTTTGATATCAACTCTGCAAAAGTTTTAAACCAAATGTCCTCTACCAATAAATGTTAGAACACATCAAAAGCTCATCTTTTATATATTGAGTATTATCAGACAGAGCATTGTTTCCATGACAGTCCACAGCAGATACATGATTCAGGAGAACTGCATGTATGTGGAGTGCAATAATGTATCAAATTGATATCACTCAGTGATGGACCAGCAGATTCAAGAGTGTACTGCTTCCAATAACTATTCATGGCACATATCAAAAAGAACTGTCAGCATGTAGTTAGTAGATTGGTGATCAGATATTATTACAATATATATCTAGACATTATATTTATTACGCTTCTGAATAGGCTGTTGTACTACTGTCAACCACTTCTCAACCCTACCAATGTCTATTGTCTGGAACTTGATTGCGAGTTGCAATGTATCAATGCAAATGATGAAATCATATCTGAAGCTCATACCATCAGTCCAATGTATGGTAGGTATACAGAATGACCATAATGATACCTTCCAAGCATAAGTTCCTTCTGTTTCTTTATTATACATCAGCTGTACTGAATTGACTCAGATATTCCAATAAGAGTAATGTTTGCCTACCAGAAAAATGAAATTGACATTTTCTAAAATGTGTAAAAAGATTAAACAAATGGTATTATCTCATCAAGCACAATACTTTGTTATGGTTATTTAAGCAAAGTACAACGATCCACACAGTTTAGCTAATTATATTGACTGGTTTGTCTGGGATTTCAAACACACTGTTAAACTGGATATTGCACCCATCTGAGCAAAAGTTGGACTGACATATTTGCTGTCAGAAAGTGCTGTATCAGACAGAATCCATAGTCTATGGCTCGTAAATAATCATTATAATGCAAATTACTAATGCGCTGTATGTTTATCAAAATACTTGAGTTATTGTATTCAGAAGTGAAATAGTTTATTAAATTGTACTATTTGATATGGAGATTATGCTAATAACTCCCAAAGTATATAGATTCAGGCATAGATTGAACAGGAATTGACATGGGCACGTGGCCCATCTCCTCAATATCTTCAAAATCTGAATCACCTGATGGCTTGATTTTGCAGTTTATGAAGGCAGCTATACACTCTTTAGAATTTTCTTGTAATTGGTTCCACATCTTAAAACATATTGAGGATCACCTGAAAGTAGTCATCAAGTACCAGAAAGCAGTTTGCTGTGGATTCAACCTGTTAGAGAGTCTCCAGAAGCATTTGAAAGAATTGGTAAGGCTGTTCAGAGTTTCTGATTTGTTCAGTCTTGACTTCCAAACTGTTTTACGGTGTGCTAATGTATGTTTCAAGATTACAAGAATATTCACTATACCATAATATGGCACATATTCTTTTTCTTGGACTGGGTAATTGTATACATACAGTAGTCAATGGATTAGATTGTGCAGTGAGGCTTTTTGAGGATAATTGTCAGCGGCAGGTTATCTGAAGAGCAGCTCAAGATGGCAAGTAGGTAAACTTAGACTTATACTTGGACACTGTGATTTTGCACATAAGGAGGTGGTGATTGAGTAAACTCAAAGATATACTTCAAGGCTGAGTGTAAGAAAGTTTAGAGATTCAGTTAGAGACTGAGATTTCGCAAGTTTAGAGATGTACATAGTAGCCAGGATAGAGCCAGATTGTTGATGCACTTGGAGGCTGTAAATGAACAAGCTTGGAGATTCACTATTGGGGACAGTAATTGAGGGTGCTTTGAGATGCACTTGGGGTGCATGATATTAGAAACTGTAAGGTGAATGTAGAGCTGGTAGAATTGAAGACAATTGGGGGGAGGGGAATATGTGACAGGTTGACTTACAATTGTGAGACAATAAATGTTGCTAACAATCCCTGGTTGTTCTGACCGATAGGTGAAGTGACTGGCTGTCAGTAGGTGACTTTGCATCTTGGGTGGATACTATATTCAGTATTAACTTATAATTTTGGCATGAAGAGGTAGTAGGGGATCATATATCTTTATATTGTCTGCTGAAGGTGCAGTTGTACATAAGTGAAACATCGATGAAGAGTGGGGATGGGGAGAATATAACTCGATGGGGGAAATAACGGGTGTACTGGCCAGACCAGGTGAAATGCCACTTGTATTCAATATCATGGTGAGCTGATTAGTGGTCAAATCTGATTTATCAGATTTGGAAATTGACTTAGGCATACCACATTCTTTCAGGTTGTAGTTTTCCATGATGATTTCCCCAAGCATCACTCATCTCATTCAACCATCTCTCCTATTCTTGTCCATATGTCTACTATGACCAGTGAACTCAAAGGTATGTTATCCCTCTCAGTTTCCATTTACCACAATTATAAGTTAAGACTGAGTATGGCATCCACTCAAAATCAACTGTCTCTTTTAATTAAAAGTTCACCACATAATCTAGTCCCAGGAGCCGGTGTCACGGCGCAGGCAGGTACGGTGATACCTGGGAATAATAGAAGAAAGATACGGGTGGTGCGGAAGGAATTGTGTTACGGAAAGGCGGAGACGTTGGAAGACGCGGAGGAAGCGGCGAGATGGTGGCGGTATAATTTAGTAAGATAAAGAAGTGGTCAGAGGTGTTGCGACGTCGGACGATGTGGCGTGGTTGTTACGATAAGGAATAACGGAGTGGTGTGTAAGATCATGGGATAAGATTCGGATGGTATATCGGAGCATGAAGAATGGTTCGAGAGGTGGCAGACGAATTATATAAAGAGAGTGTCGATGGTGTTGGAGGATTTCCTTTTCTTCTCTCTTTACTCGTTCTCTTGTATAGCAAGCAGTAGTACGACTTTGAAAGATATTCTGATTCTTGTTCTCTCGATACGCACTTCGAGTTCAGTTCCGCAA
>Ga0307515_10019481_pt1 | contig 12201 bp, 2 predicted proteins | sample 17_EM_MG_FD_194513 | JGI IMG/M metagenome (GOLD analysis project Ga0307515, IMG submission 194513) | Populus trichocarpa ectomycorrhiza microbial communities from riparian zone in the Pacific Northwest, United States - 17_EM | ecosystem: Host-associated > Plants > Roots > Unclassified | place...
ATAAATTTAATATTATTAATAAAAATTTAATATTTTATATTTTATATATATTTTATTAATATTAGTAAGCATAGGGGGCGGGGCGGCATTATAAAAAAATTTACCAGTATCTTAAATTAGGTTTATACTAATTAAGTAATTTCGGCATTTAGCCGCATTTAGTTGTATTTTGCGGCTATATACTACACCGCCAATAATAATACTGTAATTTGCGGCTAAACGCCGCCTTAATAATAAAAGTGCTGTAAGCTGCAGCTTAATGCTCTCTTAGAAATAATAATACTAGAAATATTTTGGTTAACTGAGTTTACTATATACGCTACGCTACTACCTATAAGTTACTAGAAGACACGTCCCTTGGCCTACGTATACGCCACTATATAATTATAATAGGTTTCGCTATATAGCGGCTATATATAGTGTTTGGAACTATCTATAGTTATATTATACTTTTACAATCGTTACCAGTATTAGATAGTGTATAATTACAGCACCTATCGTACCAACCGCGTGCCTACGCGTTCGGTACGCCAGGTACGCGTTTACGCGTTCGGTGCACCAACCACTCGCTTACGCGTCTGGTGCACTTATGAAGCACTGACTAATCAGGGGGAGGACGCATCAGTATATAGACCACGTAGTCTACTTCATATAATCGACAGTCACCATCCAAACAAGCATACGATACTACATGTATTTCGTGCCCGTGAATACAACTCACTCGTGCTATTAAGTTAGTACGAACACTGATCAGTGAGCGCGCACAGATCAGCAATTACTTAACACCTCCCCCCGAGCGATACACGACAGCAACCACCCGTTTAGACTCCTAGTACGACCTGCTGGAAGGTCGGAAGTTGGGGATTACGGACTTATTACTAACTCTGTATACTTATTTAAGTCTTAGTACGGTTTACTAGAAGTTATAGACGCGAATACAGACCTTTACGGAACCCCCTATCCTTAACCCCCTTAAACCCCAAACCTCTTTGGACCTTATGGAAACCCCTTACCCTTCTACAAACCGTTACGGACCTGTTAATCGCCTTTACGGACCACTATAAGACCCCTTGAACTGTTACGGACCCGCTAATTGATTTTACGGACCGTTATAAGACCTCCTCTACCCGCTATAAGCTACTACGACCCGCTATAGCTTATACAGATATACAACGCTATATAATATGGTAGATATAAGTAAGCAAATCAGTAAAGGTCAAAAGAAGTGGAGCTAAGGAGTTGACCTCACGTCTATAGACGACGTTAATGACTATATTAATTTCAAAATCCTTAAATACGGATACTATAAGCTTCTAAACGACGACCTATGGGAGCAATATAAGGAAGACTTTGCGGACTTTACGGAAGCTATTCTTAAGGCTTATAACCCTACTACTATCCGTAACCTACGAACCCTTTTACATCACTAAGGTGTATGGGTTAAAAAGGATAAACGAGTTACTATTGTATAGTCCTTATACAATATAATATAGGAGGAGAACCAAATGGAATGGACTAAAGAGAAAATCCTAGACTAGGTTAAAGCCACTAATAATCTCTCTGCTTCTCCCAAACTTAATGGCATCGCTAGCCTTATACTTAACCTACTTAACCAAATTCGTCCTATAAACCTAAGCGATTTTGGAATTAATCTTACGGGCTAAAGCACACCTAGTACCCAAGTTACGGACCGTAATACCCCCGTAAACCAAAATACGGACTAAAACCCTTCCATTAACAAAGCTACAGATCTACAACCTACCTAAGTCACAGATCCGCAAGCCACATATCCGTAAGCTATAGATCCGTAAGTTATAGATCCGTAACGCACCTAAGCGAAGACCTACGGTAAGGAACTAGCTAACCTGGCTAAACTCTATACCGACAAATCTAAGTACAGCGGTGAAAATGATAATTTTAACTTTAAACTGACTATCTTTACGGACCTTTGCTAAAAGGCTGATATTCCTAAACAAGAGTTTAGCTAAGCCTACTCTACTATACTGCGCGGCCTAGCACTCGACCACTACTACACTAACCTTAAGAGTAACCCCCTTAGTGTTCCCTTTGATAAGCTATACGAAGCTACCCATAACTACTTTAAAGGACCAAAATATAGGTGTAATATCCTTACCTAATGGAATGCAACCAAGCTACGGACCGTAATTGATAAGAATACTGAAAAATCGACTATAAAGTGCCTGCAAATTCTTATTAAAGACCTCTGGCACCTATAGCACGGCCTTGACGCCAAGCTTCGAATAGACGACTTTCTGTATAACAAACTTATCACGGCCTGCTAGGAAGTAGAGCCCTATAAGTACGCCTGTTATAAGCCTACAGACACCTTAGCTGGCCTTATTAATAATCTACACTCCTCTATTATAATATACGAAGTCTTAAACCCACTAGGCAGCACTTAAGCCTTTGTTGCGGATATTTAATATCCGCAAACAGACTTAGACGTCTACTTTACGGACCGCCGCTACCGCTAGCAGTACCCGCATTGACCAGGCCCTACCCATAACCCCCGCAATAACTCCTGTACAAAAATATACCCCCGCAGATAAACCAGCCAGAAGTGCTTTGTGTGCGGTAAGGAAGGATATTAGTCTATAAGGTATACCTAGGAAGAACGTAACAAGTCTAGGAAGAGACTTAATAGCTGTATTAGCTAGTTTATTTTAGAATACGAAGGAGAGGAAGTAGAAGAGCCCCCTAATGAGTTAATAGAAGCCCTTATAATTAACTTTAACTTAAACGCTTAGGAATAAGAGACCTTAGAGACATTTCTAACCACTTTTGGACCTTTTACAGACAGCTAAGCCTTTAATATTACGACCGTATTAGCCGACCGTTCCTTTATACACTTAGTTACGCCTAAAAACTATTCCGTAAGCACCCCCGTTATAGATGTTATAGATTATAAATAAGACCCATTTGCATATATTACCACAGAACGCTATACCCCTAAGGAATTCTACGGTGTTATAATCGACATAAGTGCCTCTAAGAAGTCTACCGTAGGCTACGGATAATACCTTGTATATAGGACCACCACAAATAATAATATGGACATTGATATTACGTAAACTGGGGCTGTAACCGTCTAATTCGGCATTAGCTTAACTGCATTAATCGGATTAGTAGTAGTTAAGACTCTAATTGGCCTAGTTAACTTCCACGTAGTAAAAGCGGACACCCCTTTCCTACTCTGCCTTGCGGATATAGATAGGTTATAGGTGTACTACAATAATGTTACGGACACCCTAATTGGCCCTGCAACTACCCCAGGAAGTAAGTATATTACCCTACCAATTATATGACGATTCGGATACCCGTTCCTTATATAGGGAGAGACCTTACAGACGTACATTTAGGAATCTTTTGACTATAACCCGTGCTACCTCACTAGTACAGAAATCTACCGCCTGTACCGCCGTTTCGGCTACCCGTTAGCTGAAAAGCTATATAGAGTCCTTAAACGCTCTGGACACGACGACGTTAATAGGAAGGCAATTAACCACCTAACTAAATACTGCTCCTACTGCTAGAAATACGGACGTTCTCCAGGCCGATTTAAGTTCACCCTTTATAAGGATCTTAACTTTAACTACTTAGTATACGTAGACATTATGTATATTAACGGCAGCCCAGTACTATATATAATTAATAAGGCAACCCATTATTAAGCCGCCCGTTGGTTATAAAATATATCTATAAAGCACACCTGGGATATTTTACGGACCTACTGGATCAATACATACGTTGGACCCCCGTAGTATATCACCCACGACGCTAGTAGGAACTTTATTAGTAAGGAATTCTAGCAGTATGCTATAGCCATAACTATATTAATAAAAGCCGTTCCAGTTAAGGCGCATTAGTCCGTTAGGCTTATTAAGCGAGCTTACCTAGCCTTACGGAGAGCTTACTAGATTATTACGGACGAATATAAGGATATTTAAAAGGAACTGGCTCTATAGATGGCCGTAAAAGCCGTTAATAACACTGCTGGCCCGGACGGACTAGTACCTACCCTCTTGGTCTACGGAGCCTACCTGAGGATAAGTAAACTAGATCCTCCTGCCCCGTCTATTACGGAACGAGCAGCCGTAATACGGAAGGCAATGGCCGAGATAGTCAAGCTACGGGCTAAATAAACTATTAATAACGCCCTACACTACCGTAACGGACCTAATACAACCCTAGTACACAACCTCCCGCTTAACTCTAAAGTCCTTATATAGCGTAAAAGCGGCAATTAGAATAGACCTTATTGCCTACTAGCCGTAGAAATGAGATATGCTGCGTACAACTCCCTAGCGGGCTAACTAGCTTTAGAAGCACGTCCGTAAAACCCTACTTTTAGCCTAAAGACAACTATAACGTCAAGCTAGATGAACTAAAAACACCTATTAAACCAGACGAACCGGAAGCACCCGCCAAACTAGATAGACTGGAAGCACCCCTACCTTTAAACGAACTAGAAGCACCTATACCTGCTATAGAAGTCCCCCGTAAACCTACTAAACCCGCTGAACCTGCCGTAAAACGTGGTTAAGGACGCCCCCGAAAGCACCCCATAACTAAGAACCCTATAATAGAGAATCACTTAACCTCCGTAGGAATATCCGCAAGGCAATCTCCGCCTACAGATATATCAGTTCTAGTATAGGAAACCCCTTTTACGGACTTATGACGCAAAGAGATTAACGGACTACTTAAAAAGGGCGTCTTTGCGGTTATAACGGAGAGAGACGTTCCGCAAGGCGTCCGTATATTTAACTTACGCTTTATTAATGAAATTAAGCACCCTAGTACTGACAAAGCCTTTAAAAAGTTAAGACTTGTTATATAAGCTTATAATAACTAAGGAAAGGACCTAGTCCTTACGCAATCGCCTATAATTTAACGAGTTAGTTAACGGATTATACTTACACTTACGCCTGGACTACAGCAAACTAAACCTGTAGCCCTATACTTACGGGACATCTCGCAAGCCTACGTGTAGTCTAATACCTACCTAAGTAGGGACATCTTTATATAACCACCGCTCGAGCTTAATCTATAACTAGGAATAATTTTACGGGTCGTAAAACCTCTATACGGAGTACCGGAAGCTGGAAACCATTGGTTTAAGACATACTACTAGCATTACGTCAGTAAACTTAAAATGGAATAGTTAACCTATAACCCCTGCCTCTTATACACCCCATTAAACGGCCTTAGTATTGTTGGACTCCAAATAAACGATACCCTATTCCTAGCAGACTAGACCTTTACAGACGCTAAAGAAACTAAACTATAAAAGGCTAAGTTCTTAGCAAAGCCGCGAGAGTAGTTAACTAAGCAGAATCCGATTAAGTTTAATAGAGGCCTAATTACACAAAAGGGCAACCTAATTAAGCTAACTTAGGAGCGCCAGGCTTAAAACCTAAAGCCCGTTATAGCAAAGCCTACGGACCTTACTAGCTCCCGTAGAGAGACCTATAAGACCGTAAATATAAAGGACTAATACGTTGCATAGCGTGCAAGAGGCGCCTATATTGCTACAGTCTGCCAACCCGAATCTGCCTATAATTTGTCCTTTACGGCCTAGGCAGTAAATCCGCAAGAAGAAAATATTAAGCAGCTTAATAAGCGTATTTAGTGGCAAATTGATAATGCAGTAAGGGGACTTACTTTTATACCACTAGACCTAAGTTCCCTTAGCTTACTAGCATTTACGGACGCCTCCTTTACCAATAATAAAGACCTATTATTACAAATCGGCTTTATAATTGTACTTACGGACCGTAATTAGAATATAAATATACTGTACTGGTCTTTAATTAAGTGTAAACGAGTAACCCGTAGTGTACTAGCTTCTAAGCTATATGTACTAGCCTATAGCTTTAATATAGTAGCCGCAATTAAATTAACAGTCTAGAAGATTCTATAACTAAAGCAGTTACCCCTGGTTCTATACACCGATTTAAAGTCCCTCTATAACTACCTAATCAAACTAGGTATAATACAAGAGGAGAGGCTTATAGTCGACCTTATGTGCTTACGTCAGGCCTACGAACGGCGCGAGATTACGGAGGTTAAATGGATTAGCAGCGGAGACAACCCAGCAGACGCTATGACTAAGGCAAAGCCGTGTTAAGCTCTTAAAACCCTAATTGATACGAATAAGCTTAACCTAGAAGTTATAGAATGGGTAGAACGGGACTAATGGAACACCTACGGTACGTCTACGGCCCGTTGGAAGGCCGTACGGCTCGTTATACGGTATAGGTGGAAAACGGTGGAAAGCTACGGTGGAACTTGGTGGACTTACATGACCCGCCAAATTTTATAGGGTAGTCGAATTAACCAATCACGATTTTCCATCCCCGGGATGGAAAATCGCTATTGGCTCGCTTAGCACTAGCGCCTTGGCGGCCCTTACGATCCGACTTATAGCTCGTCTACTGCCCGTTAAAAGGCTGTACGGTTTATTCTACGGACCGTAAGCAGAACTTACGGCCAGCTTGGGGCACCGTTTGGAAGGCAGCCTAGACGGCACCTCGGGGGAGATTTCCTATGTATTTTCTTTTGTGTTTTATGGTTCTATTAAAGCAATTACGGAGGCTGTACACAAGTGGTTTTATTTTTCAAGTACCGCCAGTGTATAATTACAGCACCTATCGTACCAACCGCGTGCCTACGCGTTCGGTACGCCAGGTACGCGTTTACGCGTTCGGTGCACTAACTACTCGCTTACGCGTCTGGTGCACTTATGAAGCACTGACTAATTAGGGGGAGGACGCATTAGTATATAGACCACGTAGTCTGCTTTATACAATCGACAGTCACCATCCAAACAAGCATACGATACTACATGTATTTCGTGCCCGTGGATACAACTCACTCGTGCTATTAAGTTAGTACGAACAGATAGTCTTGGTGTCTTCCTTCTTACCTTAGCCTGCTTTTAAGCTCGAATCGGCCTTCTCCTCGTACACTAACTTATATAGTAACGACGTAAATTTAATTAACTTTAACATCCTTTACTTAATACTCGACTTCTAATTGGCTATAATAGTACTATAGCAGACGGGCTTAGTTTATCCTTATTAATCTATCTAAGTAAACAGTTACTTTACCTCTGAGAGCTTGTGGCTTGGCTCAACTATAATAGTATAATTTGCGCGCTATAGGTTAATAGACAGCCTAATTAATATAAAGATGCAAAGTAGGATCTACTTAGAGTTATTAGTGTTAAAGGTTTGCCTGGCCTTAGCCTTCTTAATATTGGATATGCTGGCTGCATAGCGGAGCACCTTATCTTTACCATATTCTTTATATAGCCTATTAAACCAATAAGCTAGTATAAAAGGTAAGTAAGTGGTAATAATAATCTTACACGCTAAACTATCCGTTCGTTTTTTAACATAAACATAATTATAGATTTTTTTAGCTTAAAAGAACTTTGCATTCTGTTAAAAATAGCGGTTAAGTATATTGGTGAACTCCTTACTAAGCGGGTTAGTAGTCCACTTAGTAATGATTGGGTCCTTAAGTATGCAACTCTAAGTTTTTAGGCGTTTATCGTTGGACTTATTAGACTTATTGGACTTAATTATAATAGGGGCATGCTGGTCCCAGTATTGGACAACTTAGGCTACACTTACTACCGTTTTCGCGTTAGTATATAACTCGGCTTAGGTGAGTTTTAATATCTTAGGTTTAGTATTTAGATCGCTGCCATCTTCCTCCTATATGGCTAGAAGTTCCTTATATTAGCGCCTCTGCTCTATCCTTACTTAGTCCTCTATAGCTATAATTATAGCCACCTTAGTATTGTTAGGGTCGGCCTATAATATGACTAATTTAAAATAGCTGTTCTTTAGGATAAGCTTTTACTGGTTAAACCAGAGTATTAACTCCCCTCTATATATCTGAAACGTTAGAATAACTATACGGAAAAATATAGCTAGTTTGCCGAATTTCCTATCTACTATTGCTCTGGCTAGGTTAGTCTTCGCATCCTTATAGAAACGGTTAAATTCCTTCTTCTTTAGCTGGATGTTTTCTTCTTTAAGCTTAAGCAGTACTTTAAACTCCGTTCCCTTTAGCTTATTAGCTTCTTCTTACTCTAGCCTCTTTAATCCTGCTATAATAAACCGCATTAGTTATATTAGGTTTCCGTTATTAGGCGTACTAGACGCACCTTATACGGTAGGGCTGCGATTATATATAATATAGTACTCCTTAACCATATCCTTAATAAACGATATTAAGACTCTACCGGTCGCGTCTAGGTGGCATTCGTCCCAGAGGATACGCCTAACCTATATTGCACTCTTCAATTTCTAATGCGTTTTGGGGGATTGGCCATTTAGGTGTTTTTATATATTAGTTTATATAGTAATAAACCCGCGTATCAGTCGTGTAGTAATATAATTTTGTATAGTAATTAGAAGGAATCGGGTTAAGTATCTTAGCGTTAATAGCTCTATTATATCGGGGGCAGGGCTATAATTATTCTTAAATCTGGCTTTACCCTATAGGTATAATAGGAGAGCCTTACCAACTAGATATATATTGTTGTCGTTCTCTTATTGTTCCTTATTGGTCCACTTAAGAGCCTTACGGATTTGCGGCTATTTGTCCTTTTTTAGTTTACCAAATATCTTAACTTTATTATAGCTAGGGGCGAGAATTATAATCTAGGGCGGGTTAGGGCGCTTTATAATCACGCCGTCTCGTAATATTGTACTTGCGTTCTTTAGGAATCTTAGCAGGCCTAGGGTCGGCGTAAGGATAACTAAGTAGCCTTGCTGTGGGTCTATAGGGTATAGCTTCTTAGGGTTATCTTTGCAGTAGTATATAATCGGCTGCTTTACTACCTATAGGCATTTTAAATCCGGTGAATGCATCTTAGGTAGGTGGTAGGTTATGTCCCCGGCAGCTCGGGCCTCTTAAATATCTATTACGTTCTAATAATAAAAGTAGTTCATTAGCTATTAAGTGATTATTTATACAGTCTTGCCCGCGCCAGGTTCGTCTATATAAATGCCGCCTCCTTTAATCGTCCTTTTTTGCTTAAATGCCTAAGCTATATATACCACTTAGTATGGGCTAAATTTAAAGCCTAATGCGAGGCCCCAATTAGGGAGTTTAATTAGGGTGGTCTTGGAGAGTACTTTTAATAAGACAAGTAGGAAATACTTTAGAGTAAGTAAAAGATCCGCCTCCGTTACGTGCGCTAGTGCGCTATCTAGGTTATTCTTCCTGGCCTTATAGAGCTAAGCTAAGAAAGTTTACTAGTTAAGTTCTTCCTCTACGTCTACGTTTTAGTTATTATTATTAACCGAATTCTTATCTTAGTCGCTATTATTAACCGAATCCTTATCTTTGTCTTTACTCTCCGTATCCTTAGAGTTAGTATAATATAGGAACTAATTATTATATCCACCGGCATATTACGGCAATTTGCTATCCTCTGCGGTAACATCTTAAGGGATATTAACAGTTAGTGATGTAGTAGTAGGGTCGTCTATTATATTGTTAGGCTAGTATATACCTTTAGGTTCAGTAATAGATTACGGCGATTTGCCGTTATCTACGGCAATTTCTCCGGTATTACTATTACTCGCTAATGTGGGCTTATAGGCAGATGGGTTACGTCTTCCCTTTACTAATTGCCTTCTGCGCATAACCGGCTCGTTATTGCTGTTTTCCGTAAGGGTGCCTACCGTTAATTCTGCTTAAGGGCATTTCCTACTTCTATTTAGGTTGGCCTTACGACTGTTTAACTTCCTAGGCGCGGCCGGCTCGCTTTCATTATCCTTCGCTAGGGCACTTATTACCGATCTTAGTTAAGGCCACTTATTATATCTGCCTAATTTAGTTTTATTATTATCTAATTTCTTATATCTAACAGGCTCGCCCTTGCTATCTTTATTGGAGCTATATACTGCTGATTCTAAACGACTTTACTTTTTACCTTTTCCTAGTTTACTCTTACCGCTAGCCTTACGCGGCGTTAGGACTTACTGGCTGTCTTTTACGCTGCGTCTATTATATCCAGGCGCCTTAGATTTGATAGCTAGCGGTGTATTATTAGTGGTAGCGACTTAGGAGTTTAAGCTAGGAGGCGAGAGTAATGCTATAAGCACGGCCTCCTTTATGCCATTTCGCGCCATTTCGCTAAGAGCTATAATAAGTGTGCCCTCCGACTGTATTGCAAGGTTTTTATATTTCTACGGCGATATATAGATGTTCTTTTTGGGCGGACCGTCGATGTTAAGCTCTATATAGGCTCGCAGTTCCTCCTATAGCTTGCCTAGAGCTATATATAGGTTTCCGCTTATTAGATATAAGACTTAAACTACCCCAACTATTAACCTGCCCGTTAAGCCTATGGATTGGATTTTAATCTTAATATCTCCTATATTAATTGCGTTGCTCGCCGCTAGGGTTGCTGGCTGAGGTAAAGGGATACCGTGTAGTGGGGTTGTAGTAACGTCTATGGGCTATGTCGCATGCAGCAGCTAAGGTAGCGTCGTCTCGTCTCGTGCTTTGGTCTTTGGGGGTGATATATATTTACGCAGAGCATGCCCACTCTTAGAGGTACTTAGTACCCTCCTCGCGCGATTAGAATGAGCACTTTCTATAATTTTTAGGATTACCTGCAGTTTCCAATCTGGTGGAGCATTAGTAAATTATAGGAGTTACTTACAAAACTCCTTAACATACCCTTCTTTTATTATTGTAGAGTTGCCGCGATATATTACGTGCTTAGGCTTAACTTTAATTACAATATCTTTAACCTTCTCTTTTAGTCTATTGTAGTTTTCGATGCTTATTCCGAAGCCTTAGGCAATATCCGTATCTTTAGTTGGCTTTAGGTTCGCCTTATACCACGCGTCTAGCTTTGCCTATAGTTGCGTCATTATTAAGTCGCTTATTTGGTTAGGTATATGCAATATTACAGCATATATTAAGTAGAAGGTGACTATTAAAGTAGAAGGGCTTTATACAGTAGCTAGCTAGCGCTATACTAGCATAACTCTAGTGTTAGACGTAGTTAGAGGTTAGTTATAGGAGAGATAGAAGGTAGGGTAAGTGAAGTTAATTAAGAAGAGGTAAAGAGGTAGATCTTGTAATTACCCACACGTGCCCGCATAGAGGTAAAATTAGCTGTAGTTTACTGCTACTAATTAGGGTAAATGCGGCTAGACTTAGTACTATACAGTTAAATAAGGGCATAATTGTATAACTTATAGGGACTACCCTACCCAGCCTATTTAGGGCTAGGTGGCGGTCCAGTACCGCCAAACTCTTACAGTTTTTAATACAAGCAATTTATTAAGTGCCTGCAAAGGGGTAACTAGTTATTACGGCATAGTAGACTATAGGAGGTTATAGGCGTTACTATGTTTCTTATTGTTATATAGAGTTGGTATATATACGCGCCGCTAGAGTTAAAGGGCTGGCCTGCGTCTATGCGTGCGGGCTTTATTACTGCGAAGTGTTTGCTATATAACAGATGGTATTTCTAGTAGACGGCGACATATTGCACTTATTGTAGGCATTACTATATTTCTCATTGTTATACAAAGTTGGTGGATATACGCGCCACTAGAGTTGGAGGGCTAGCCTATATCTATACATGCGGACTCTATTGCTATAAAGTGCTTAGTATATAACAGGTAGTACTTCTAATAGACGGCGACGTATTATACTTACTTTATAATCGCTAGTGTTATTATTACACTATATAGCACTTAAGGGCCTACCAGATAAGTCTATCCGGAATAATAATTATCTAGTGCGCGGGATTTACGTCTGTGTATAAACATCTAGTGCTTATTTAAACGCATGTCTACCATAAAAGGTAGCAGGAGGTTTTATATCTTATATTGTAAGTTTATATAATTAATAGCATTTTGCGGCATTTTGCGGCATTTTAGGGCATTTTAGGACAGTAGATATGTTGTATATACCAGCATCCAGCCGCTCAGCAACGTCAACTTATCTCACTATCTATCTCTTATATGGCATAAATAGGTCATAGTCCATTTTAAGTATATTGATTGTGGAGGGTATAGGCTTATAGGGCGGGATCTAGGCGATATCCTAGCGTTTATAAGGCTTTTTAGGCCTAAACTTTAGAGATCTGGCCTAAATCCTACCTAGTGCCCCTAATAGGGTAGCCCGCCGCTA
>Ga0307515_10019482_pt1 | contig 12201 bp, 1 predicted proteins | sample 17_EM_MG_FD_194513 | JGI IMG/M metagenome (GOLD analysis project Ga0307515, IMG submission 194513) | Populus trichocarpa ectomycorrhiza microbial communities from riparian zone in the Pacific Northwest, United States - 17_EM | ecosystem: Host-associated > Plants > Roots > Unclassified | place...
TACTAAAGATAGTATAGGCAAAGGCATAATAATAAGTGGGAAGATTTCTATATGTAGTTGGATGAAAAAGTTATTTAAAACTACCCGATTATAGAGAAGGCTATAAGTTATATTAAAGGGGCCTTAGTTATAACGTTAAAAGATTTAGAGGAGCGATTAGAGGATTAGAGAAGTAAAAGGTAAATTATAGTACCTGCGAATAAAGTCGTAACGCTTAGGTTAATATAAGAAAGGTTTAAACTTAAGAATAAAGATAAGCCAAGGGTTAACCTAAGACACTAAGTATATTACATATTGGCGTAGATCGCATATATAGATAATATGTATAATATATATAGAGCACCCAAAGATAAGAACCGGAAGTACCCAGCGAGGATATATTAGTTATTAGATAAGGCGAAGTATAAAAACGCTAAGTATATATATAGTTAGCACTTAGTAGAAGTATAAAGCTAAGGGGACTTAATACTTTAACTAGGAAGATTCCTTACGGAAGAATACCTAGACGGATAATAGTAGTGGGAATGCCTAGAGAATACGTGTTTATAGTATATTAAAGATAAAAAGCGAACTAAGTATTAGCTAAAGAGGGAGCTAGCTATAATAGGATTAAGTAGCTAATAGTTAGGAAAAGTAGAGGCTTATAGGACTAGAGGGAGCTAGTAGTAGAGCCTTAGACCCTTAAAGGAATTTAAGGATAATACCTAAATTTAAGAGTTAAATAGTAAGATTAATAGTTTAAAGCGCTAATAGATAGTAGAGTAATATAGAACTATATTTTACTAGTAGTAGTTAAGAGAATAGGACTATCTTATAGATAGAAGGAGTAATCTTACTTATTAGTTACGATTTTAGAAGATCTAATAGCCTATAGAGGAGGGATTATTAACCTTAAAATAGGACCTATTTAGATAACTATTAAAGGAAGACGAATTAAGATGTCTTTTAATATCCTACTATTAGGACGGGATAAGGCAGTATTAGGAATGCCTTAGTTATAGGAATATAACCTAAAGATTAATTAGATTACAGGTTAGGTTAATATTAAAGATACTTAACGCCGTAAGAAGTAATAATAAGCTAAGCTAGTATAGTACTAAGTTAGAGCAACGTATAAAGAAATAAAAAAAGGACTAAGCTATATACTAAAGAGATACCATAAGTATAGTAAGAAACTATAGTTACTAGAAAGTAAAAAGCTGTTAAAGTATATAGCATAGGACTATAAGATAGAATTAGAACTAGGAATAAGTTTAAGGTTCTTTCTAATCTATAAACTTACTAAAGAAGAAGGTAGAGCACTAAAAGAGTTTATCTAGGAGAATCTATAAAAGGGATACATTAGACCATCGCAGTTATTAGTGGGTTATCCAGTACTGTTTATACTAAAAAAGAATAGTAAATTAAGGCTATATATTAACTATAGACAGTTAAATAGCATCACTAGAAAGGATAGGTATTCTTTACCCTTAATTAGTAAGATTTAAGATAAAATAGGCAATATATAAATCTTTATAAAGATAGATCTAAGATAGGCGTACCATTAGATTAGAATTAAGGAAGGCAATAAATAAAAGACAGCCTTTAGGTTAAAGGAAGGACTATATAAACTACTAGTTATATAATTTAGGCTTATAAACGCACTAGTAACGTTTTAGAAGCGTATTAATAATATATTAGGAGAACACTTGGATAAATTTATTATGGTATATCTTAATAACATTATTATCTATTTAATAAGTAAGGAAGAGCACGGAGAACACGTTAAATAGGTCTTAAAGAGACTATAAGAAGAACAGATGCTAGTAGTAATTAAGAAATACGAGTTCTTTACTAGGAAGACCAATTTTATTAAATTCATTATTAAACTAGGCCAACTTAGCATAGATCTTAAGAAAATTAAAGCTATAGTAAATTAGCGAGAACTAAAGAACGTTACGTAGTTAAGATCGTTTTTAGGGTTTTGCAATTACTGTAGAAGGTTTATAGCGCAATAGTTAAAGGATATTAAACTACTTACGCGATTAATAAAGAAAGAAGAATTATAGGTATAGGGGAAAGAATAACGGAAGCTATTTAAGAAAATTAAAGGATTGTTTACCCAGGAGCTAGTTCTTAAGATCTATTAACTAGGTCTAGAAACGGTTATAAAAATAGATATATTAGACTATATACTAGGGGCGTGCTTTATATAAAGATATTAAGATAGATAGCACCTAGTAGCATATTATAGTTAAAAGATAACACTACTAGAGTTAAGCTCGGACCCCCAGAACTCGGTCACTATACCAAAATCAACTTACCTATTTTCTCTACAACGAGTTAATTAATATAGACCAAAATTAGTAGAACTTATAAATGACTATTATAGATTCCGAATCTGGTGTTTATAAGCCTGCGCGAAAAGCCGTGCTTGTATATAGTGTCCCTTTGTCGATTTTAAGCGATTAATTAAATAGCAAGCTATTAACCCGATTTATATATATAATTAACTCCTATATAGGAGGTCTTGTTTATAAATTAAATACTAAAATAGGACCTATAAAGATTTACTCCCTTATATTTATAATTTTTAAAAAAAATAGTAGCTTAAATATTTAGTTAAAATGGTAATACTAAACCCTTTAGTAAAATATAGGTAATTAGCCATTTTAACCAAAATCTTATTATTAAATATTAAACTATATAGTTAATAGAAAAGATATAGATTAATAGGGTATAATTAAAGCAAATTTAAAGGTTTTATAATCTTTATAAGAGGGGTAAAAGGGAAGGCTAATATAGAAGTAAAAAAAACCTATAATATAAATGAATTTAGAGTAATATTATGTATATATATAAACCTAATTACTATAAGAGGTGCCTATAAAAAGAAGGCATTTATATAGTTACTAAATAACTATAAATATATGTCTATTACAGGGGTAATATTTACCCCTAGTTAATTAATTAATTTTTATTATTACTAATATAGTTATACTAAGCTAAAATGCCTTATTAGACATATATAGCCTTAAGAAATAATTACCTAATTAATTTTATTATATTTAGGTTATTTATTAAACTTTTTTTAACTTAAAACTAAATTATTTAGTAATAAACCCTAATATAAGGTAAGGATATAGATAGGGAGTCTAATGATAGAATAATAGGTATATTGTATAAATAGAGACAAATCCTTAAGGGAAAAGGAGGAGTTTATATGCGAGGTAGGAAGGGTTTTCCCTAGGCACGTATAGAGCACGTACCTTACGGGCGAGTCACCCCTAGGTTACCCTAGGGTCGCCTATACCTTACGGCTATATAACTATTTACTTAGGTTTTACCTAACAATGCCCCCCCCCTTTAAAAAGGGTTGTCCCCGATCCTTTATATACTTAAGCCTTAATAAAACCCCATAAAAAACCTTAGTAAGGAAAAAATTTAGAGGGGAAAGAGCGTCTTAATTTTGCGTATAGAGAGATAGGTAGTATACGTGCGCGGCGTAAAGATATTAAGGAACTTTAACCGGCGGTTAAAGTTGTCTAATTAGTTAGATTTGCCTTGCTAAAACTCCCCCGCATTTAACTAAGCTAGTAGCGATTTTATATGCCCGGTATAGAAAATCCTAATTAGTCCATTTAATAGGTAGAGTTAGTAGAGCTTAATACTATCACCTAAATTTAGTAGACCAGAAATATTCCAAAAGCTCGCTTATATAGGTAGGTCGCTAGTACTTCGCGGGTTAGTTATAGGTTATTTATATATAGCCAGATTCGTAGACGGTAAGGCTATATACCTATTAAATCCGCTACTAACCCTACTTTAGCCTTACGCTATACTGGCGTAGCGCCGTATATACTTTACGGGTAGGTTATAGGTTACTTATATACAGCTAGGTTTAGGACGGCAAGGCTATATACCCGTTAAATCCGCTGCTAACCTATGCTTTAGCCTTATGCGTTATCTATATAGCATATACGTGGAATAGTATAAGTTGTTAGTATAGGTTACTACTAGCGGGTTACTAGTAGGTCGTAAACCCTAGTTAAATAGACCCCAGTTATAAACGGGCCTATTCTCTAATATATAAGTAATCTGCTTAGCTAGTATAGAGTAACGGACTAGGTTTAGGAAGGGTGTTTTTTAAATTAAGCTTCGTTGCTAGTATACGCCGTAGCCTCGCTTATAAGTCACAGCAATCGTTACTTATTCTTTAATCCCTTTAAATATCCTCTATTCCGCTTTAATATAGGTTATATTTTAATAGCGGTGCTTACTTTTCGCCTACGCTTTAGCTATAAGGCTAGGGTATCCCACTTACGGTACTTATCTAGCAGTTATTAATAATTCTTAAGTTCTATCTTATATTTCCATTCATTGTACTTATTTAGCCATCCTAGCCATTTAATAAGGTACTGTAGTTATCTAGCATGATCCTAATAGGCAGTAATTACTTCTACTTCCCAACTACCTTCCTTAAGCTCTTTTACTACCAGGGGTTAAAACCTAAGGCGTGACCTATAAGGCTCTAGTAAGAAGATATAAAAGACTAGGTAGAGCCGTGCTATAGTAGGTAGAAGCTCCAGCTTATATACTTACTGCCCTACGCGCTCTAGAATCTAAAACGGTCCTATAAACTTATAGTTAAGCTTTTTATAGGGGCGTTTCGTGTGGATATTCTTAGAGGAAAGCAGGACTTATTTACCGTGTTATAGGACGGGGGTAGTGGCTATAAAGCGTATATATTCGAGGAGTCTACAAGACGTTGCGCGATCGATTGTAAGGGTTAAGGGCGTAAGGAGGTGATATACCTACGCGTAGCTGACATAAGCTATACACGAGGTATACGTAAAAGCACGGGGCTCTCCTATAAAGGCCCCTACGGTAGGGTTTTATAATACTACCCCCCCTCTTATAGAGGCGGAGCTCCGGCGATGCTATAGTTACTATATATATATAGAAGAGACACTTAAGGTATAGAAAAGAAGAAAAAGGGGGGTATCGCTAAAGGCTTAAAACAACGTCATGTAATAGGGCTTAGCATCTAAGAATCCGACCAATTAGATAACTTTAACCGCCGGTCGAAGTTCCTAGACATCTTAACGATATTCCAGTTATGTAATCGCACTTTACCGCAATCTAACGGCAATTTGCCCTTACATAGTAATATATAACGGTTTAACTCTATAAGGGCTCCTATAGGGGATTAGGTATAAAGTCTCTACTTAGGCCCAGTTTCTATAGGTTCGCGTAGTAAAAGTTACTAATTAAATCCTTTGCATTTTTAAAGTCTTCCTATAGTTGCTATTCTAGCTATTCTATACCAAATCCTGTGTATATAGCTCTGTAGTAGAGCTATCATCCTCTACCTTTGCTAAAATATTTAGAGTCAATAATTCGTTTAACGGTCCACTCCTTATAGTTCTTATCTTCGTTCTTATCTCGGATTAGTACTAATAGGGGTTTAAGCTATATCTGCCCTAGTAAGGGGTTAGGCTAATAGAGGTATAGTAGCTATAGGTAAAATATAGGCTATATCCCGCGGGTAGCTAGGGCAGGCGGGAGTTCTAGCTTATATACGGCTCCCCTATCAATAACTCGTTTAATTAGATAGGGGCTAAGGTTCTTATAATCGAGTGACTTTATAGGCCTCTGTATAGAGATATTGCGTATATCTAGCTATACCCAGTCGCCAACATACATCTCCGGTAGTGGCGTTCTATAATAGTCAGCGAAGTAGGCCTACTTTGCTTAAGCCTAGGCTATTTCTCCCTTATAGTAGTCGAGTAGATTTTTTATATAGTCTATATACTAGTCGGTAAGTAGTATCTTAAGGCGTTTTCTATATGGCAGTTTCTTATTAATAGGTTCTAGTGACTTTATACCGGATTAGGGGTAATAACCCTTGTTTGCGAAGAATGGGGTAAGTTCTATAGTGGTTAAGACGTAGTTATTCACTATAAATTTACCTAGTAGGAGGTAATCCACCCAGTTATCTTAACTATAGGCGACTACCTATCGTAGGTACGCTTTTATACTGGCATTAGCGTTTTCCAGTTACCTAGTAGTTTTATAGTAAAAGGATATAGACATCTTAACGGAGATACTAAGGCGTTAGTAGATTCGTCTCTATATATTAGAGTTAAATTATATGCCTTAGTCGGACGTAATCGAGTTAGGTAACCTATATAGTTAGTAAACTTTACAAAAAAAGGCATTAGTAACGTCGCTAACGGCTACGCCTTCGGTTAGGACGTAGTGGCGCTCTTTTATAAATCGGTATATTATTATAAGGATGTTCTTATAGGTACGGCCATATCGTTTATAGGGTAGTAGGTCAATAACGAAATCTATAGCGATATCTGCCTATTGTCGTATAGGTACTAGTAGAGGGTGCAGTAGTCCTTAGTACTTTATATTAAAGGCCTTAGCGCGCTTATAACCGTAGCAGGCGCCTATAAAGCGTTTAACTAAGTCTATTATTTTTGGCTAGAAGTAGTATTAGCTAAGAAGCTCGTAGGTTCCTCTTTTACCTAAGTAGCCGCTTAATCGGAGGTCGTAGGCCATTTAAATTAGTTGCTGTTATAGATTTTCTAAGTTAGGGATAAATAGGCAGCCTCTATAATAAAGCCTGTTCTCTTTTACTTTTAAGGCTACTATATCAATCTGGCCTAAGCTTTAAAAGTTAATAGGCAGCGTATAGGCACTAGCGGTCTTTACGGTAATAAGTTAATATAGTAATAGGTCAACAGAGGCGTTATATACCGTAGTAATAAGCTTATTAATTTCGGGAGGTAACTCTAGTTCTATAGTATAAAGCTGAGGTATAGTTAGCTCTATTATAGGTAGTATACCTAGGGCCAAATTTCGTGCTTTTAGGATCGTCTATTATTAGAACTAATTATAGGGGTTATCTTTAGACTAAGGAAGGTCTTACGAGCGGCGTATTAGGCTATTAGGTTTAGTACCTTATACTCCTAGTCTATATATAATTTTGAAGTTAAAACTAAAGAGGAACTCATTCCAACGTGCTTAGCGTTAGTTTAGCTACTTCGTAGTTATAAAGTACTTAAGGTTGCGATGGTCCGTAAGGACTTTAGTTAGCTAGTTAGGCTCTACTAAGGAGAGTTCTAGTTAGAATTCTTTAAACGCTTATACAATTGTAAGGAGTTCTTTATTATAGATCTCGTAGTTATACTCTTATAGTATAAGCTTAGACGAGTAAAATATAACTAGGTAAAGGAAACCGTTATCGCCTATCTAGGAAAGGACGCCTGCGTTAACGTAGTCTAAGGAGTCGGTTTTAAGGTAGAGTTGTCGTCCTAGTATAAAGTAAGCTAGGACAGGTGCTTTAGTAAAGGCATTTTTAAGGTCTTAAAACGCCTTCTCGTATTTAGGCGTCTAGGTAAAGCGTAGGTGCGTTTTTCTTCCTTTTGCAAAAAGGCCCTTTATTCGCATTATTGCTATAAGTAGTGCTACTACGCCTAAGAAGTTATATATAAATTTCTAATAGAAGTTGGTAAAACTAAGGAAGGCTTATATATCCTTAATATAGTTAGGGGCTTGCTATTTAGTAATTATGTATACCTTCTTAGGGTCCATACGGACACCCTTAGTAGTAATAATTAGTCTAAGGTATTTTACTTCTATAACTAAGAATTTATATTTCTTTAAATCAATATAAAGTCCTACGTCCCTAAGGCGCTATAGGACCTTTTAAACGTATTCGGTATACTTAAAGGGGTTATCGCTATAAATAAGTATATCGTCCAGGTATGCAGAGCAGAAGTCGTTAAGGTAGTCCCGTAAGGCGTTATTAATATAGCTTTAGAAGGTGCTTAGGCCGTTATATACACTAAAGGGCATAACAATATATTTAAATTGGCCAAAGCGCAATACAAATGCGGTTTTCTATTCATTACTTTCCCGTATTCGGAGATAGTTAAAGGCGGCAATAATATTGAGCTTAGTATAGATTTTAGCTTAACTAAGCCGCTTAAGGGTCTTACGTATAAGCGGTACTAGGTATCAGTTTTTAATTATAATAGTATTAAGTCCTCTATAGTTAACGCAGAATCAGATACCTTCTCCTAGCTTTTTAGTAAGAAGGATAGGAGCGGCTGCTAGTAACATGCTAGGACGAATAAATCCTTTATTAAGGTGCTTATTAATATACTTTTTTATAACTAGAAGCTCGTCTTTTAATATTAGGTAGAGTCTCTTATAAGGTAGCATTTTTCCTTATTTAATATTAATGGTATAGTCATCAGGTTAATATAGGGGGAGTATATCTGCGCTCTTTTATAAGCATATATTAGTAAAGTCGTAGTACCTCTTAGGGAGGAGCTTACAGAGTTCTTCGTTGGTAAGTCCTTTTTTAAGCTTTATAAACTTCTTAAAGTCTAAAGGTAAAAGTCCGTAGAGTTCCGTAGGGGCGTCGTCTTCTAAAAGGTTGACTATGTCTATCCTATTACTATAAAGGACGTAGTCCTATTCTTTATTAAGCTTATATAGTTATAATCGGAAAGCTATAATAATGGTCCAGCCTTTCTTATATGCTATACGGTAGAAGGCTGGGGTACTTACATAATAGTAGTTAGTTATAGGTGGGATAATAAGGGGTTCCTTAGGTTAATATCCTAGGGAGTAAATAGAGGCGGCTAGGCCATGCCCTAGGCAAGTCTCTCTACAGTATTTAGAGTTAAAGGTTACTTCTCTCTTCTTCTAATTAATAGCGGGGTTGTATTATTTAAGCTAGTTCATTTTAAGGATAATAGGGTAGGTAGTAAGTAGTATAATATAGGCCCAGAGTTCTTCCTAGTGCCCATTTATATCTAAGTAGAGTTATACTATATAGGTAATCTTCTATGCGGTATAATTACCGTCAGCGAGTTATAGGGCGCGGGCTTTAGTAAGGGGTAAGGTAGGTAGGTTATAAGTACGCATAAATTAGGTATCTATAAATTTATTAATAGCTTTGCAATTAATTATAGAACGGCTTTTATATTGTTTTTTAGCAGTAGTTCCTATTATAGATAAAACTATCTATTTCCGTCTATTTATCTTTATAGAGTTATCTATTAAATAAGCTAATATATAGATCCCTCCATCGTCAGGGCGTCCCAACCTATAACTTAGGGCTAGGACTTAGCGTTTTCCGTTTCCGTATCCGACTCTACCGCTATTACTACGTCTTTGTCTTATACGGTAGTGGCGCATAGCAACGTATTTAGTGTTTAGGGTATTAGGTTAGGTATTAGGCGGCAGCTACTAAACCTAGCCATTAGGTAGTTTAAGTTATCGCAATAATAGCCTTCTTAACGGCATTTATAGCAGCGTCCTAGTTTCCGGAGTAGCTCGCGCTCTCTATCTAGGAGTTTCTATAGGAAGGTTAGTATAGAGAAATTAATATTAGTTCTAGTAGTACTTAAGGTAGTAGGCGTCGGTGGCTTAGTATATATAGGTTTAGTAGGCCCGGGGGGCTTCTATAGGGAGGTCTTTAGGTAAGGGTTAGCAGTAGCAATCTAATTTAGTCGTCGTTCGATCTTCCATAGAGCTACTACCATATTATAAACATCGTTATAGTTATAGCTGGCGGCTGCGTAACTAAGGCGATAAGTAACTTTTTTAAGGAGGTCCTTTTAGTCTTTAGTATTATCTCAGGCAAGGGCTCCAGTATATTCTTAGAATTTAACATAGAATTCGTTAAATAATTTAGTAGGGCTCATCTTTACGGCACGTAGTTTAGCTCGGTTGGTAGCCAGTAGGTTATAATTACGGTACATTAGGTTGAGATCGTTAAGGACTTCTTAATAGGACTGCCACTTCTAGGGGCCACTAGTCTCCCATTAGGCGAAGAGTCTATTAAATAGTATACCCTTTATTTACCTAATAATATAGCCGATCTTAGTGTCTTCTGTAGGAAAAAGACAGGCGCTCTAAGTTAGTTTCTCGCGGATTTACATCTTCTAGTAGCTGTATTCCTTGCGGTCTCCCTAGAAGACTAGGGGATCAGGGTAGCGTGCATTAAACCCTACGGTGGCAGTTTAAGTCCAATTATTATAGCTTTTATCGTTACTACTTTAGTAGGGGTTCCTATTAGGTAAAGCTACTTAGCGCTAGCCCTCTGTTAAGCGTTAAGTAGGTAAAGTTGCCAGGGGCATAGAGACTTAGGTGGCGTTATATATAATAAAGAGGTATCTAGCGTTGTTACAAATATACTCATTAAGCTAAGATTCTAGGTATTTAATTATGCCTTCTCTTTTAGTAACCGTAGCAATTAGTATAATCTTAGCCTTCTTTAACTATTGGACGTCGCGTTTAGACACATAGAGGTCGTCTTCGGTTTCTTAACATATATTATTAGCAAGCGCCTTATAAGCTTGTAGGTCTTAGATAATATTACGATCTTAGGCAGCACGCATCTCAGCTTATATAAGCTTTAGGTAATAGTTCTATAAAAGGCGGTAGTATTTATTAGGGTCTTGTGCTACCATTTTTGCAAACGTCTCGGCGTCTTATATTTCAATTTTAATAGGTAGTAGCCCTTCTATTTACTTGTCCGTAGTTATATAGTCAATAAAAGATAAGATATTATTAGTGTCCGTCTCCTTAGGGGTTAAGGCTAGGGCTAATAAATCAAATTCTCCTAGGATTAATTGGCGTCGTAGGTTAGGTATAGGTATTGGATTATTCTTTAGGTTTAATATAGTAGCTAGTAAGGGATATTATCTTACTATCGTAGGTTCCTTAGAAGTATAAAGTAAGGTAATTCGTAGACACACTGCTTCTAGTAGCGCCTACAGTATTGCAAAGACGTAGAATTAGTTATAGGCTGAGCGTTGGTGGTAAAAAAGGCGCAACGTAATATTATAGGACGGGGGCAGTGGCTATAAAGCGTATGTATTTAAGGAGTCTATAAGACGTTACGCGATCGATTGTAAGGGTCAAGGGCGTAAGGAGGTGATATACCTACGCGTAGCTAACATAAGCTGTACGCAAGGTGTACGTAAAAGCACGGGGCTCTCCTATAGAGGCCCCTACAGTAGGGTTCCGTGACAACCGACAGCGAAATACTTAGCTAGGTGGTGACGATTATAGTATTTTACCTAAAGCTTTTAGGCGTACATTATCGACGCCGCCGCTACCTTATATATAAGGCGTAGGCGTTATAGATACGTCTTTACGAGTTAGATATTTATTAACTCAGACTCCTCCCTATCTTACTAGGCGTCTTAGGCGCTATCTAGGACTTTATCTAGAATGTTTAGTAGCTAGCTATAGGCGAGCTTAATAAGGGAATACTTTATTATGGTATAGACCTTAGAGTTATAGGTAAAGGCTACTTCTTCGAGTAGGGAGGCCTAATTAGACTATTCCCAGTTTGTAAATATACGTAGGTATACCTTAAGCTCCTAGTTCTAACGCTTTATCTAACTATCTATCTATAGGTAAAATATAGTACTAAGTTTATATTAAACGCGGAGATAGTAGTATATAGTACTCTAGTACTCGCTTATAAATATACTACCCTTATTAGAGATAATATTATCTAGAGGCCCTATTTATATAAAGACTCTAAATAAAAGTTCTGCGAGTTACGTAGCATTAATTATTTTACACACTAGATAGTAGCGTACTAGCTTTATAAAACGGTCTATAAGGATAAAAACGGAGTTATACTCTATACTATTAAAAGTCTTAGACTCTAGGAGATCCGTAATAAAGTTAAGTAAATAATGCCGCTAGGCTTGGGTGGGGGCCTAAAGAGGCTGTAGCTTACTATAGGGTTTATAGCGGCGCAATTTAGAGCCATTAGGAAATTTTTTTTTTGGCTCGTTGTTGCGGTTTACAGCAAATTGCCGCAAATTGCTGCAAACTGTACGGTTGCGGTGGTCGTATATGGTCCTATGCGGTTTACGGCGGTTTACAGTAACCCGCGCGAAGCCTATATTTTTTACGGTAGTTTATAGCAACCTGCGTAAAGCCTATATTTTTTACAGCAATCCGCGCGAAGCCTGTACGTAACCCTTGCATTTCACACATTTCGCACATTTCGTACGTTTTATACGTTTTGCACGTTTTATATATTTTATACGTTTTATACATTTCGTACGTTTTACACGTTTCGTACGTTTCGCACATTTTATACATTTTATATATTTTGCACGTTTCCTATAGATTGCTATAATATACTTTTAAATATATTTATATTATAAC
>Ga0307515_10019483_pt1 | contig 12201 bp, 9 predicted proteins | sample 17_EM_MG_FD_194513 | JGI IMG/M metagenome (GOLD analysis project Ga0307515, IMG submission 194513) | Populus trichocarpa ectomycorrhiza microbial communities from riparian zone in the Pacific Northwest, United States - 17_EM | ecosystem: Host-associated > Plants > Roots > Unclassified | place...
ATTTAGGCTAGATCTCCGAAGTTTAGGCCTAAAAAGCCTTATAAACGCTAGGATATCGCCTAGATCCCGCCCTATGAGCCTGCACCCTCCACAATCAATATACTTAAAATGGACTATGACCTATTCGTGCCGTGCGAGAGATAGATGGCTATTATATTTAACGTGGGCGGTAGGGTTATTGTTAGGTGGCGAAGTCACCTCGCTTATATATATTGTTCCGCATAGCCGTGCCTTTTGAAGTTCTAAACCGTTATAACTATGCCAACCCTATCGCTCACGTTATTAAGTTAGTTAAAAATATTTTAAAAGATATATATTTTGTACCGTGCACGATGTGGGACCGTGCACGATGTGGCCCTAACTTCTATCGGGCACTGAATAATGTCTTGCCGAACATTGTGTAAGCCTCGCCATCGTATCTCGTATGCATTCTTTGCGGCGAGAAGACAGATACAAATAAAATGTTATAATTCATAATTCATAAGTCATTTATCCTCATAATTCCCAATCATTTCACCTTCTACTGATTGCGCCGCCTCTCTTGTACCAGCTCACGCTCTAAGAAATCTATCTCACTATTTGCGCCTTTGATTGTATTTCCAGAGTCCTCTATCAATTGTAACGTTGCTGCGAGCTGTGAGAGGCTTGATACGAAGGCCAACACAAGGCTCGCTTCTATTTGAAAAGGGCAAACGATTACGGATACCACAGCGGTAGCCAAACTAAGTGCTAGCAGAACCTTGAAAGTCCTGGGGTCGCTAGCCTTCATTTTGTCACGGCGAAGAATAGGGATGATGATGCAATAGAGTCCGGCTAGTCCAACCAGCGCCTGAGAAAGAGTTGACCAAAAATTGCTGTCGACAACGGGACCAGAACCACTCCCGCTACATTCTTTAGCAGCGATGGCTATTGTAACCGCTCCGGAAATGGCGAACATCAGCACTATGAGATAGGCTGAAGAGCGACGCCCCAATGCCTCCAGGGTCGCCCTTCTGCGGAGCTCTCCTAGCTGTGACTTTATTCGTTTGGGAAGGAGCTGGCGCCTCTTTCCTCCGCTGGGCGGACCTGGCAGCAGAGCGCCATTGCGAATGTCATGAGGTCGTGGACTGCGGCTTCGCAACTGTTTGAATCGATTGGGCACATCTAGGCCAGTGGATGATGAGCCGGTACGCCCGACTCCTGGAGTTGGCTCGTTCTTTGAAGAAGCCATAGAGGCCTTCTCACAAGCAGCTACAGCTGGTTATTACACGTATCCAGATCATGTAAGAGGAGATAGTATACCTTCATATGCAATCCTTGAAGTCTCTTCATCCTTTTTCAAAAGCACCATTTCTGCCTTGAGCATATCCAAGAGCGAGTCCATATTTTGGCTGACCGTTTGCAAGGTTCCAAGAAGTTCTTTCATTTTGGATATATCGGCCTTCAATTCAGTCCAAGTTTGAGCAATACAATGAATCGCGTTGCAAGCTTTTTCCACCTTGCTAGTCCACTCAACCATGTCCGCCTCACTGGTCCGGTCGAGGTAGGGTTGATAGGAAAACATGCGAAGCCTAAAGGAGAGCAAGGAGTATTTTAGACTTCTTTGTTGACCTGCGTTAGGCAAGTCTCTGAGTGGGTCAGTACGACTTGGTACAGGCCTATCGAGAAGAAGGCAGAGGGTTGAAATATATTCCCACAGTGCCTCGACGCGGTTGGCTGCCGGAGGATACGCGAGACGGAAGCAGAGATAGTAGCCCCCGCCATCGAGGTGGCTCGATTTTTCAACAACTACGAGTACATCTTTTGGGTTTGTCCCTTCTCCAAACTGCTCACGGAAAGAATGTAACACCGCCTGTGATTCGTCTTCATCAGTCTTTATCCCTAGGCCTGACTCGTTCTTCATGGTTTCTCTAAAGGGGCCATTTGTAGGTGTAGATTGGTTGCTAACATCTGTCGCGGCCCCTAGAATGTTTTTTTGGGGTAAATTTTGCAGTGGACTTGATGCTAGTGGACTTGGCGATTCCTGGAGCTGTGGTGGTGACTCCTGAGTCTCTGGTAAGTGAATCACAGGTATATTGTCTAACATGACAGACTGGTGTGGCTGACCGGCAGCCATTTCACCGAAATATATATATATTATGAAAGGAACCTAAAATGATACAGAACCCGATCCGCCTCGGGTACTGCGGCGGTGTTCATTTTATAAACAAAATTTTGGGCCGCGGGAAACTTTGTGGCAGTGCAGATGGAGTATGCCGTGAAGGTTGCGAAGGCTGTGCAACGCATAAATGCTATCTTGTCCAGCACTTCGCACCATAATTCGTCAGTGATGATAGAGGCGCTTGGCGTTGGATATTGGGCTCCTGGGGTTTTTTGCCGATCTAATGAATCTTTAATCATTTAGAATCACACACAGCCACAAATTTTTAATGTTTCTTTCACCGCCAAAAAACACGCTATAACTTGGCACCCTTAACCATATTGGTAATTAGTTAAAATAGAGCTCTTAGCGTCATTTTAGTAGAGCTTGAAGCTCCACATTCAGATTCCATTTCAACCTGAAGCCTCCATATCGCATACGGCCGTGCCACAGACGCGTGCCAAATTAGGAAGGAACGCGTTCTTTCTGCCAGACTTTCAGTTCAGATTCAACCTGACGCTTTTACAACTGAACGAGCCCGTAGTTGAGGTGTGGCTTAAGGCATTCGAGACGCCACATCCCCTAGACGAGCCAACCCAGATGAAGTGCGTGTCAAGCCGCGGGTATAAGTTAGAGGCCCTCAGGCGGCAACCAAGACAGCATTGTTAACTAACCCTAATTCTATCACACTAGTAAGGGTCTGGTAAAGCTATACTAGTTAAGTACTAGCAAGATTTACTGTCTTGGTTGCCGGATAAGTGCTCTGCTTACATAACAATAAATAGCTGTGATGTGCTTTTTCCGCGTGGTGATAGGTTTCCTTGAGCCTTCGCTAAGGATTGAAATGTCGAAACTCCTTAGCCTTAAATTCGGTGTTAAATAGACTCAAAATACGCAGTGTTGAAGCATTCAAGCATGTAGCTGTGCTCATTCGTGAGGAATTGAGGCAAGTCCACTTCAGCCTACCCATTCAAGGCCACGAGTTTGGATCCTTTTTCTGGATGGCTGTTTCCTCAAAATTTTTGCCGTCAACTTGTGATGGTAGATTTAGTTACTACAACTAACCTTGTTAGCATTGCAGGCTCCTACTATCCACCCTCCCACCTTCATACTGAGACTAAATGGAGATCAGTAGTGCGGCTCCGGAGAATCCGTACGCGAAGTATGTGCGCGAGCAAGGGCTAAACTCCGCAGAGATACCTGGATGGTCAGGAGAAGGGAGACATGTTATGTATGATAGACGGGAGGACATACCACTTATTGCCGATGAAGTGCTAGGCTCTGGTGCATATTCCGTTGTCCAAAAGGTCACTCATAGAACCAATGATGGTCCTCCTTTGGCTCAAAAGATCATTAAAAATTCTAAAAATGATCTTAACAAAATTATGACAGAAGTGAAGCACATGCAACAACTTCGACACCGGCATCTTGTCCAGCTTGTTGGAACCTATTGGCTAGACTGGAAACTGTTCATTCTTTTGTTTCCTGTAGGACAATCGGATTTACGAGAATTCATGGAGGAAATCCAGAGCCGGCGTGCAAACGGTGGAGCGGACTTTGAGTGCGAGAGCCTGAGATCCTTTTTTAAATGTCTTACCTCTGCCGTTGTACACCTACATACTGAGACGACACCTCGCATTAAACATTTGGACATCAAGCCAGAGAACATCATCGTTAGACGTTACACGGATGATAAACTTACTGTGTTTTTAACGGACTTCGGAGTTTCGCGGAGCTTCCCTCCAACGGTAACTAGTCAAGAGGTTGATACAGTTTTCACAACCCCAGTCTACGCGGCGCCAGAAATAACAAAACACTCTTCCTTCGGCCGTCCAGCAGATATATTCGCTCTTGGTTGCGTGTTCTCTGAAATGATTTCAGTTCTTAGCGGTAGAACATTACAAGAATATGCAGATCATAGACGGAGCCAGCGAGGCGATGGTTCGACTACCATTGCATTTGCGAACAACCCTGATGCTTGTCAATCCTGGCTGCAACGATTGGTATTGGATGAGCCTTTTCAGCTCCTACTCGCTGATGGGCCATCGTCATGGAGACAAATTATAAATCTAATCGGGAGAATGCTCTCTGTGGAACCTTCCTTCCGTCTGACCGGCCAAGAGATTGTGAGCAACTTTCCACCTGGGGTATGCTGCGAAGCGCCACTAGAGGTGTATGGAAATTCAAATGATCCTCCGATACAGCATAATGTTGAACTGGATATGGCTAGGTCATTGGGCATTCAAGATAGGCAGGCTCCTTCTCCTAAACATGTCCCGGGCCCAACGATCACTGTAGAGAGGATCACGGTCACGGCTCCCATGCGAGAAGCTCTAGACGAATCAACGCCATTACTGGGAAGGTCTCATCGGACCACTCCTCGATGGTCAGACCATCTAATCACTCAATGGTCAACTCATCTGGCCATTCCTCGACTGTCGAACCATCGGACCACTTCTCGATTGTCAAACCATTTGGAAAGCCTTTCTCGAGTAGAGAAAGGCATGCATAATTCCAATTCCAATTCCAATTCAGATTCAGATTCAGATTCAGATTCAGATACACCGTCGGCTATCATGAAAATATTTGCCATAACCACGATGGCTTTATGCGTGGCGATTGTAGTGTGGTGGTGTATAAAGTCTTTGCTGTACTAAAGTTGATAGATTACTTGTACAGAGCTCGACTTGAAACCTTGTAGTTGCCAAGAATACCCCTTTTGCCTTTTGGTGTTGGGCCTGGCGCCTCACGACACTGGCTACCGCTTGTATGGAAATCTCTTACGGATAATAGTATCGTGTTGCCCAGCGTAAACATATCTGAGTCTTTGCCCTAGGACATTAAAAGCCTTTTAAGCCATTTCTGGATGCCCTGGTACTCCCTCGGTCTTTGAGGGACTCCCGATGAAAGTCCAACCTCTGATGTGGTTTCTCCACTTGGCTGATTCCTTATAAAGTCTTTATCCTCACTGCTTTGTAAGTATAGGTCTATGCATTATCGTGGAAAGGGACTGAATACAGTCTAATGGGAATGCCCATAATGAAGTCGAGGGGCTCGAAAACTGGCATGCTTTTTGGGTTGTGCTCGCAATGCTCGACTAAAGGAATTCTTAGAATACGACCGCGAAACTTTGCATACATCGCACTGCTGGAGGACTTGGACCGCGTAGAGCTAGCCGCAGTTTGCTTATGGGAGTCTTTTCCCGTATTACGATTTCGCTAATTGTGCAATCCAGCGATTGCAGCGATGGCCACTGTTCATACACCGACACAGCTGCGATGTACCAGGATACCGAGCTGATCTGGCTGTGACAGCGCCATGGTTCAAGGACGAGACCAGCGACTGTTAAACTGAATTACGGATAGGAAATGATATTTTGAGACCTGCAGAGGGCTAGGCTAGCCTCCGGGCTCCCCACCTGGATATGGTATCTAGAAAGGATTTAGCTTTTGTGACATGGACAGTAAGAGGCAGAACAGTGGCTTCGAAGGAGGAGAGTGAAGGCTCACTATCTGCAAAGTATATTTCCCGCGCTTCAAAATCACAAAATCACAGCACAGTCCTATCACAATATCTCTAACTTCCTAATTACATAGCAAACGAACGAGGTGTAATTGATTATCTACCCTCAAACCCCAAACTCCGCCCATGCAAGAAATTCTCTCTTAACCAATCACATCTCAACCCCTACGCTTTCTCCCTCACCGGCCTCTCGCCCTCCCCATCACTACTGCTCGCCTCCCCGAGACTATACCGCCCCTGATCCGCATCGCCATCCTGGTTATACCTTCTCCGCTCCGTCTGACCGCCCTCGGCGTATAGCTTCGCCTCCTTGGCATCCGCAGCGCCATTCCTGCTGCCGGCACCATGACCATTTATCCTCGCCTCGACCTCATCGAGCTCGCGCTCATCAAAATCTGCAGCCTCGACATCACGCTCGCGCTCGCGGCGACGGAAATTCTCTAGCCCCATCCCTGCAATCAGGCTCTCACGGCCCTCGCCCGCCCCGCCGCCCAGGCCCTTGTACCCGGCGCGGCGGCGGCGGTCGCGCCACACGTACCAGCCCCAGAGGCCGGCGGCGATGGCGACGACGATGAGCGCCACTTCGCCGGACTTGTAGTATGCCTTCCACGCAGCCTGCTTCAGGCGCTCCTTCTCGGCTTCTTCGGCAGCCGTGCTGTTCGGATGGCCGCCGACGCTGACGAGTGGGCCTTTCTCGCCGTCGATGCGTGAGTCGGTGGGCGAGCCGCCAATGGATGCGATGTCGACGCCCATGAAGCGGTCTAGCATGTCGCGGGTGCGTCGCGGGTAGTCGAATGGGACCATGTGGCTGGAGTTGTAGAAGAGGACGTAGGTGAGGTTGCGGGCCTCCTGGTAGATGCCGGCGGGCTCTCCCTCGAAGGTCCAGTCACGGCGTGGGGCCCAGACGCCGGGAGACAGCTCGAAGCCCTTGCCCCCGTTGAATTGGAGGTTGTTGATCAGCGACTCGGTGCCGATGTGGTTGCAGATTAGGTCTTGGTCGCCGGAGAACAGCACGACGGGGATTTCGGCGAGGATGTTAGGGAGAAATTTGATGCTAGGAACGGAATTGACTGCGCGGAAGCTGGCGGAGACGGCACCACTGCATTCTGTCCAGCCAGTCTTCTTGTCGGGATTGATGTGTAATGCGGCAATAACGTCCTTGCGGCGGAGGTAAGGAGTCACGGTTGCAAGATCCGGAGGCCAGTTCATGCCGCAGGAATCATCGTCACGGAGGCGAACATCGTACATATTAATGCATTGGTGCCTTGGGTCTGCAGTCTTGTCTTTTGTTTCGTTAAGAATGTCCGTCATTATCTTCTCGCATTTCTGCGTGTCGACATGGTCTTTGCCCCCCTCGTCAAGGAGTTTAATACATATTGATTGCTGTGATTCAATGCGTTTCGCCATATCGGAGCCACCTTGGATAAGGTTGTGTTCATAGGCAAAGGGCAAATAGGAGAGGTAATGATCGGCTGGTGAAATCCAGCCATTTCCGATAAGGAGGCCAGCTAATTTCCAGGGATTTTTGGTAGCATCTTTGTTGCGCTTGAGAATAGCCTGGGCAATATATGGAATGTGTTGGCCAGCGTAGGATTCACCTGCAATGTATAGCTGCCTCAAAGTTAGATTCATGACTCTCAAATACTGCATTAACCATATCCATGGTACTTACATCATCATGTTCATACTCTGGGAACAGAACGAACCATTTTTCCAGGAAAATCATAAACTGGTCCGTCATTTCGTCGAGCTCGTGCAAATAAGCATTTGAATCGACGTAACTGAAGCCAGTTCCTACGGGATTATCCACGAAAAGGACGTTGGCAAATTCATCCCATGATCCATCATTATATTCAAGTTTGCCTCCCTCTCTCACTCGATATGGCCCAATCTCCATCATGGCGCCATCCATTGAACTGCAGCCAGGACCACCGTTTAGCCAGATCACTGTTCTTTGCTTATTCGCGATGTGACGATTCTGGTAATGCCAGAAGAATAGGTTTCCGTGATGTTCTGGTGTAATTTCGATGTGCCTAATAATGAGATTGTGGTTAGCCGGACATTCAGAAACTTCCTATCTAGAAACCGTTTTACTCACCCAGCGTGCATCTTCAACAAAGGTTCTGGTGCCCCAGGCAATGAGTGTACGAAGTAGTCTGCGGCACTCTTCTCCGCAGAGGTTCCCGGTAGCCATACTAATGAACACAGTAGACTGCTAGCTAAGGCAGCTATGGAGCCACCGCCCGGCCATCGTGAGGAAGGATGTGTGAAGAGTCGCATTATGAAGCTGAAAGGAGAGAATCTAAATGGTCGCAACGCCGGCAAAATTCCGGAAAAGTCACTGACTATTTCATGGAAATTGTATACAAGAGCGAGGCGGATTGGGATGAGAAAGTTCTATATTGCGTATTACGAAAATCGATGGCAGTATGAGGGATCAATTATCCGTCGTGGTCGTGAAGGACGGTGGTTATTGCAGACTTAATGCGGCGTGAGGACTCGTGGCCTGGGTTTTGGCTGACAAGAATAGATGACTAGGGCAAGAGTGTCTCGTAAAGGAGACGGCAAGAAGAAGATGGGGGGTCGAAGAGCCTAGGTAACCTTCAACTCCCTTCTGGATCGTATTAAAGGAGGGTTGAGGACAGTAGCACCGCAGGATAGGTGGTCTTTGACATTTCCAGAAGCTTTGTCCTGTTGCCGTCCACGAAGAAATCCGCAGGGTCTGCGCCGGCGCTAGAGAACAAGGGGCCCCTGCAGCAAGTGCCGCGCAAGCTTGGCTTCTTCCTGCGCCATATCGGCCTCCTACGAGTCTCACCATCATGCGTCTCTAAAAGCAGCAAGACCGGGCATCAGACAGCTGAGGCGCCATGGCTACTTCAGCCCTCACAGGCACGAAGCGGATCGTCGAAGCTTATTACCCCCTCTCAGGAACCAATGACCTTGCAGCCTTGTCAAATGTTGCTCGCTCGTGATAGGACAACTGCCGTATCGCTTGCGTTGGTTGAGATGCCCTTCTGGTTGCGGGCAGACTACCTCTCAACAAGTCCCCATTCATCTATCTGTTGGTGAGAATCAGTCTCTTAAAGAACTCGCCGAGCCCATGACTTCTTCGTCGAACTGCCCACTTCATGACTCTTTATCACCGCGACTGGTTGTGCAAAAATGAATGTAACATTGAACGAAGATATGCAGACGTCCTTCAAGGACTTCTAAAGGTCTTCTCTATTCTACAGGCCGTTTTAGGGTTTCCTCTGACATGTCTGTGCTGGAGCAATAGCTCACGACTTTTGATGCTCACATTTCACACCAAATCCACCGGAAATATGTGAAAAGCGTGGTTTGCCTGAGAAGCTCACAGTAGATCCCCAAATCCTCTTTCCGAGTCTTTTTTAATCAGATCCATCATCCCCTAATGGAATCAGTCAACCACAGTCCTGAAATCTCGTCTCTATCAAGGGTAATTTTGGCTCTTACTTCAGGCATAATCGGTTGCCCATCCTTGCCTTTTACATAGCGAAATGGCATCTCAGTACTTTCGTGCTTGTTGATCTTAAGCTCAGGATGATCTATGTAGGGTATGGCTTCTAGAGGGACTGCTAAGTTGTTAGAACCCGACCTTATGCTTCCATTTTCTCAGTCAAACTTATGGTATACCTCTGTCATGGACTACCATCCTAGTAACACGCACCGCAGTGTCAGTGGTCATTTGCACCGGCCCTAAACGTCGACCTTCGTAGCCCTTCTTTCGTAATTCAGACGTCCGATCTACGTCAACCACGTCAGCAGACTTCTCCAAATATTGCACGGTTTCACCCCAGCACTTGCCTCTTGGCGGATCGTCACCTATTTTGGCGTCAGTCTATCCTATAAAATTACATATGACAAGGTGCATCTCATGCTTTACCTAAAATGCCTCCGAATAGGAAAACGTGAAACCTCTCTCCATCTTCCGGACTCAACTCTTTAGATGCCGCTGGATCTAGCAAACATACTCTGTCCTTTTGGTCCGCAAATATCGTCTCAATGCTGTTGTGCTCGATATTCAAGCCTTTAGCCTGCTGCAGGTTTTCTGGCTGCTCCAGCTGCTCCGGTACTGATGAAAGAAGAAATTTTGCACCGGCGGTAGAGCACTCTGAGGCTATTGCAGAGTACTCGAGAGATGACCATTCCTCGAGTTCAGGATCCAAATGCTCGACTACGAAGATCTTCCCATCTCCAGGGTGTGCAGAATTAGCGTTCGCCATCTGTGAAAAGGCTTGAGCCGCTGACCAGCTTCACATACGCGGATAATGTGCCGATGTGCCTTTCTCTTAGTGCGGGAGTCAGCTGCACGTTGCAGAGCAGATTACCCAATCACCACCTGGATGGCGCTCTTCGAGGTTCTTTTTAGAGAGGGGCAGATAAAGATACTAGTCCGTCGAGCAAGATTCCAATCCATGGACTAAAAAGGCGTCCAGCGATTCCTTGACCAATGCTTAAGCAGCGTGCAGTGGCTGGTGTCTAGAGCAGGGAGAGGTTAGTGTTAGTGGCAGGGTCTGCCTCGGAACCAATCTATGTTCGAGGGCCTTTCTCCAAATGGCTTTGGTAAGGGTTTGAGATGGAGGGATGAAGGAGCTCCCGTCAACTTTGCAGCAGCAGTAGTCTCGTGAAAGGTATTCTAAAGTCGCGCAAGCGAGGTGACGGAATGGGGCTTGAGTGACGGGAAGTTGAATAGTTGGAAATATAGACTAGAGAGGATTCCTTTCTCAGCTTGACGGCGATCTGGCTCAATGCCCAAAAGTCAATGCTTGGCCCGCGTGACGTTCAAATCGCAGGGCCCACCGCGAGACGGGTAATGGGGACGTCAATCCAGCGTACATCAACTCCCAATACTCCTCATACTCCCAGTACTCCCAATACCCAACCTTCATCTTTTTCAACCCAAGCGGTCCTTCTATGTGCCCAGTCTTGCTGAAGTTTTGTCGTGCATGAGTTTTGGCTTGGCAATTGTCGGACCACTCTACCATCTTCTACATATATGCTGCATTGACCCCACATCGCGCTTGCCCGCCTCGATCAGCGGCACTGCAAATCAAGATCCAGGAGAGCACACCACAAGCGCTATAGCAGAGAGCATCCAGTGAAAACCTCCCGCGTACGATTCCCACACAACCTCGAGATTACTGAACCTGGAAGCGTTGCAGCTAAGAGAATATCGACAATCGTTCTTATCGCTCAGATCCCTGGTCCTTGAACACCCGCCTAAGTACGCCTGCTATATCGACATTCCAAAACTTGAGTTCCTGTCCACCATATTGCCTGAGGCCAACATACCATCCGAGCCACACATCGGCTGCCGGAGCGACGAAACATTTGCCCTCGACCTCACTGGCTAGCGACGCTGAGGAAATTTAAGAAGAGTCAACACTGTCACTCCAACCTCTAGGAACAAAGAATAAACACAACATACACATCTCCTTAAAACCTCCCTCGCCTTAAAAACCGGACGCCAGGAAATCCCATCAGAGCTGCAGCAGCAATTCGGACTATTCATTCCGCCCACAATGAATCCTCATCAGCAGAATAAAGTAGACATCAGCGTACGTCACAATCAAGCTCCTTGCTAGGCATCTTCCGCACTCCACTGAGCCGCTCTCAATGCCGGAAAACAACTGACAACAAGATCCAGTCTCTGTCTCCGGACGAGCAGCGGCTGTTCCGCCTGTACGGAAAACTGCCGAACAAAAAGGACCTGCTCCAGAACAAGCTGAAGGTGCGTCGTGCCGCGTCCTCCGCTGCCCATTCCTCTCTCCATCACCCATTTTCACCACCAAAAACACCTCGCTAACGCCTCTCCCGCCCGTAGGAGCGCAAATACTTCGACAGCGGCGACTATGCGCTTTCGAAGGCCGGCAAAGCGTCCGACATCGGCGTGACCTCGATCGGGCGCGAACACCCAGTGCCGGAGAAGATCCCACACATCGCACCACTACAGCACACGCACAACGGCAGCATATCCGGGCAAGGTGGGCAGGGCGCCCACGGCAACGGCACCCAGGGTAGCGGCAGCCCCGTCAAGGAGAACAGCTTCTTGCACGGTGAGACAAGCCTGAACCGGGAGACAAGCGCCGACGACGTGGACGGAGAGGAGACACGGGAGGAGAAGGCGTAAACACCACGCACAACATGCCTATTGCGGGTTGTGATGCAGGGTGACTCTACGGCGGCAGTAAAGAGGATAAACAGGCGTTGCGTTTGCTCTGTCCAGCCCAGTCGGACGAAAACCTCGATCCACTTGCGGGAAATCCACCACGAACAGACTTTCCACGGTTGGGGCAGGCGTTTTGGGGAAATTATATCACGATTGAATTAACGCCTGGACGTTCCAGTCTAGAAGCTTAGGGATTGTTCTTTATGTCAGGTATTTCTTGTTTGTTATTGCGACACGGGTATCCACAACCAGCTATGAACCTTCTCTTCTTATATCTTCGATTCAATGTAATCCACCTTTGAATTCCTCCCTTCCTTTTTCTGCGGGATTTCCAAAAGAAAAAGAAAAAATTTGAATTCGTGGACGCTCG
>Ga0307515_10019485_pt1 | contig 12201 bp, 4 predicted proteins | sample 17_EM_MG_FD_194513 | JGI IMG/M metagenome (GOLD analysis project Ga0307515, IMG submission 194513) | Populus trichocarpa ectomycorrhiza microbial communities from riparian zone in the Pacific Northwest, United States - 17_EM | ecosystem: Host-associated > Plants > Roots > Unclassified | place...
CAGACCCTATAGTACCTAGTTAAGTAAAAAGGCTAGCTAAAAAAGTATAACAAATAGGTCCTAGTAGAGGACATTAATAAGGACGTAAAGGAGACGTATAATAGTTACTTTACCCTAAGGGGTAAATGGAAAAGAAAGTAGGTAGGAGAATAAAAAACTTTTAATTATAACTGGGATTACGCCCTACTAATAGGGCAATAACGGAACGACGGCGGAGTAATGGCAGTACGCTGATAAAAATATAGATACTCTACAGCTCCATTAAATCCTTCCTTTCCTCCCCTCCTTCCTCTTTCTCTTTCTCTCCCTCCTTATCCTCCTTATCCTTCTTATCCTCCTTACCCTTATTCTCCTCCTTATCCCTTATAATAGGAGGTATATTAGCCTATAAGTACTATTAGTATACGCTACGACGGCGAAATACCTGCGCTATAACACGTACTAAAGCGCGTATTACGTTAAGAATTCCTTTAAGGGTATAACAGATGGCCTATAATTCCTATACTTAGAGTAAGGGAAAGTTTTCGCCCTTTAGGCGCTAGCGAAGACTATGCTTAACGCTAGTGCGTACTAAGGCCTTAATATCCTTTATAAAGGACTTCTAGGCGGTAGCAACGCGAGCGTTAAGGTTAGCCGTGTCTCCGCTAGTAACCCGCTAGCGCTTAGCCCTATTAATAAGGGTAAGTAGCTTATTTAGGCGGCTATAGAAGGCCTTAGGGAACTAGTCTATTAGCTATTAGAACCTAAACTAACGTACTTAAACTTACTACTTAGCATAACTTATTTAGTTATTAGTAGTACCCGTAATTACGGTTAACCTACTTACTACAGGTAGCCTACCTAGTAGTAGCTATACGCTTAGCGTAACGGAGGTAGATTAGTTCTAGTAAGGCTAGAGAAGCGGCTTATAAGCGGCATAGGAGCTTTAACGGCGCTTAGTAGGGTTAGCGATAGCTATAAGCTAGTATAAAGAATACTTATAAAAGACTTACCAACAGGCAGACCGGCAGCGCTACGCTTGCGATTTATAATTAATTAGAAGTTAGGAAGAAGGTAAGCCGTAGGCTAAATAAATTAAAATTAAATAGGAAGGGAAATCTAGTGTCCTACCTTAGGGGGGATTCCTACCTTTATAGATCTCTATATAGTCCTAGCGTCTTATTATCCTATTATTATATTATCCTATTATCTAATTTATATAAATTTTATCAAACACTTTTTATTTAGTAAAGGACAATAATAGCGCTCCTATTGTATAATAGCGTCGGCTAAGGACAGCCGCTTAAGAAGGGGGGGGCAATTATTAGGCTATAGAGACGCACTAGCCGTAACCGGCTTAGCGTAGGCAAGGCGCAGGCGAGGTGCCTATAAAACGTAGTTACCCTATATTAGAGAATAGTAGAATTTAGTTTTACAGTTCTACTTCATTAAGAACCAGATACTCTTTGCATTCTATTACTGTTATTACGTTACTATATACCCTAAGGACCTTAGTGTCCTAATAAGAAAGGACCTAACTATAGCGCCTACTAGATATTGCAATAACTTTAAGTAGTAGATATCTACATATTTATATAGTTTTATTAATATTAGTAAACTATTTAATAAGATATAATACGTGCTTAGGCTTTTAATAACGCGTTTTTTAACTTTAATAAAATTAATATTAGGACTAAGCAATAGCCATATTATAAATTTTATACTATTTAAAAGCCCTAAGTCTTAAAAATAATATATAGACTTTTAGTAATAATAACGCGTTATATAAATAAATAAATTAGATATCCGTAATCTCCGTTTTACGGATTTTGCTTAGGATTTTAACAAAACTCGCCAAACCCTCTCAGACGTGATTTTGCAATTCGGAAGACGGCGTAGGTTATTCCGATGCTAGCTAAAAAATCGCGTCTGAGCTCGCTGAGGTAAGATACCCCGCTCTTTCATAACCGTCCCCGCCTCGCTGAGTACAGTTTACAACACTGCATACAGGCCCTACGTAAGTCGATAACATGCCTCCTCCGCTCCGTCCTAGTTCGAACCCTCATGCCCCCTCTGCAGTACATGCTCAGAGTCTAGTTCCCTATCCATCGACGCATGTCCAATAAACACGCTTGCCAACCCCCCCAGCGCCGCCACCCCCGTCAGCACCTCGAACACATTCCTAAAACTTTCCGCATACGCCTCCTCGTACCCCCTTCTCTCCGCCGACCCCACCGGCAGCGCTTTTAACACTGCAATAAACCCCTCCGCATTCCGCGCGACAGACTCGGGGTTAGGCAGGTGCATGGGAGAGGTGGTGAGGTAGTGCAGCAGGCGGTTCTGGAAGACGGTCCCGCCAACCGCGACCCCGATACACATCCCAAATGTGCGGAGGAAGGTGTACATCGCCGCCGCGTACGCCACATCCTTCGTATCCGCGAGCGCCTGCACGCAGAAATTCAGCGACATGAGCACCAAGCCATGTCCTAAGCCAACCGGCACAAACAGCAGCGCCCAGCCATAGGTAGGCGTGGAAGTGGAGAGCAGGATCAGCAGGGCGGTGGCGACGAGGGTGACGGCCCAGCCGGACCAGATGGCCCAAGTGTAGCGGCCGAGCCGCGTCATGAGGGCGCCGACCAGGACGGAGGTGGGCAGGAGGGCGCCCGTGATGGGCGTGAGACCGACGCCGGTGAGGGTGGGTGACAGGGAGCGCACGGAGAGAAGGTAGATGGGGAGGTAGTAGAGCTCGCAGAACATCTGGAGATTTTATTTACGCAGGTAAGCGAAGGAAGGAGAAGGGAAGGAACGTAAAGGAGGAGAAGAGAGAGGGAATGACTAACTAGCAGGCCCTGCAGGATTGCGCAGACATACACTGCGATGGCGTAGTGGTTTTTGAACAACCACAGCCGGATAAAGGGGTTGCGCGCGCCGTACCGCTCCCAGCACAGTGTTCCGATTATGCCTCTGACACCGAGCACGATCGGCACTAGCGTTCGCCAGCTGTCCCACGCATACTGCGCCCCGCCCCAGGTCGTGCCGATTAGGAAGCTGCACGTGCTCGCGATGAACAGCGCACCCCCGGTACAGTCGACGTAGAGGAGGCGTTCCTTGAGGCTTGCGCGTTCGGCGTGCAGGCGCACGACTAGCGGTACCATTACGAGTCCGATGCCGCAGAAGGGGAAGTTGATGCAGAAGACCCAGCGCCAGGTGCTGTGTTCTGCGAAGAGGCCGCCGATTAAGGGCCCGGTGATGGTTCCGAGCGCCCAGACCATTTGGATGATGCCGTTGTAGGTGGGCCGTTGGCGGAGCGGGACAATGTCTGTCATAATAACGAGGCATAGGGATAGAGTGCCGCCTCCTCCGATTCCTTGGACAGAACGACCAGCGAGAAGCTGGGTGAAGTTTTGGGCGAGGCAGCATACGAGCGTGCCAATTGTAAATAGCAGGACGGATAAGAACAGGAGCTGGCGGCGACCAAAAACATCGGACAATGCAATAATGAAAGGCCGGAAAATGGCACAGGTGAGGAGGTAGGAAGTGCCAGCTTTGTGTGGTGCTACCTTTAATAGCTGACGGCATAGAGGTGCCAAAGACTCGCTAAAACTCTTTAAATTGCTGTTTGCGCTGCGAGGAAGTTAAGCTGATATAGATAATAATATTATAAAGCTTTCCGATAGGGCCTTGTTTCCGCTAAAGCTCTAGCTACTTAATCTTATCTTTAGCCTACTATTACGGCACTGGCAGAACTTAGCAGAACTTGGCAGAACTTGGCAGAACTTGGCAGAACTTTGCGGTCACGTGACTAGAGGACCGCATAAAAGAACCCTTCTTCGACTGGCGCTGCTCTCCTTCTCCTTTCCTTTCTCTAGCTTTAGATTCTCGTTCATAGACAATCCAATCGTACAGGCTTACACACGTCCTTCTTGCTGTGCTTATGTCTCGATTAACTAAGTCGCTAACATTATCTAAAGCTCACTCTACTCTTTCTTCCTAAGAAGGAACTTAAATATATTTACAAGACTACGAATAGGATAAGAATATAGAATAAGACCCTAAGGACATTACTAAAACCACAAGGACAGGACCTAAAAGAAAAGAATAGAACCCTAAGAAAAGGACCTATAAGATATATACAGACCAGAACCCCTAAAGAAATTACCTAAAATTACCTAATACCCCTATTACTATGCCACGAAATATAGTAGTAGGTAAAGCAGCTGTAGGACCCTTAAATACTTTAGACGAGGAAATAATTAACGTCTTAACCGCCTAGGCGGAGCTTGCAGCAGCTAATACTAAAATTAAATAACTATGAGAGCTGCTTAAAGCCAGAGATACCCCTATATCTAATAATGAGTTATTATTAAATAACTAAAGACTTACTATAGTCCTTTAGGCCCTATTTTAGCGCCTTAGTGGATTTACTAAGGCCTATATAGTATTAAAGCGGTTAGTAAAGGTTATAGATCCCCCGCTACTTACAGACGGAACTAACCCTATATTTAATAATTAGAAGCTTTAATTACGGGATAAGCTTAAAGTTAATATAGATTACTTCCCTAACGCCCAAGCTAGAATGGCCTATATTTTTAGCCGTACTGGCGAAAACACCTAAATATATTTACACCCGCGATATACTAAAGACTTTATAGACCCCTTTATCTTTAAAAAAGAAATGGTTAAATACTTATCTTTTATTTATAAAGACCCTTTTAAAGTATAAAACACCCGCCTTAGCTATAAAAGCCTAAACATAAAAATAATGGAGACCTTTTCGGCCTTCTAAGCCCGCTTTCTATGCCTAGCCAGATAGGCCTAGATCCCCTAAAAAGACCTACTACTAGACCTCTTTAATAAGCTTACCCTGGACCTATAGCGGGCCGTATTACTAGCTTATACTACGGTATAGACGTTAAAGGAACTTATAGACTATTACCTAGCTATTAATTAAGGCCTCTATTGTATTAAGGCACGCGCTAATTAGCTAAAAACTAGAAACCTTATAAACTAGGCCGTAAGTACTATAAGAACGGCCCGTAGTGCCCTAGCATAATCGGTAACCTCTATAGCACCGGCCGCTTAGCCTATAGTTAGCCTAGTAGCTAGCCGCGTAGCTACCCCTACTACGGGCCTAGTGTATACCCGGCCTATATATAGCGACCCCTATATATAGGCCCTTAGCGATTAAGGAGCTTACTTCTTATATAGTTAACTAGGCTACCCTATAAAGAACTACCTAATAAAGGTAAAGATAAATAAGGCCCTATTAATTTAGGAGGATAGTATAGAGTTAGAAAAAGAGGAACCCTAAAGGAAGACTCCTCTTTAGGGTTAAAAGGGATTCATATATTATATGTTAATCTAGGTTAGCTAGTTAGTAAAAGAAGCTACACTATCCCTTATACTTTATTCCGTAATAAATATTAAGTTTTAACCTCTGCTTTAGCTAACTTAGGAGCAAATACTTTTACCTTAATTAATATAAAGTACGCTATAAAACTAGCTGACTTTTTAAATATACCCCTTAAAGAACTACCCAAACCAATCCCCATTTATGGGTATAATGGATAGATAGGGCTACCTATTATAACTATCTTGTGGATCTACCTCCGCGTTAACGGACGAAGATAGTATAATATCCCCTTCCTTATTATAGACCTTAGAAGCTATAATATAATCTTAGGGAGAAAATAGTTAGCCTATTTAGGCTTATAGCTTAACGTATAGAATAGGCAGCTTATCTAGCCCAAAACTATACCCCTAACGCCTTCCTTTATAAAAGAGATTAGTATTATAATAGAAAACCTTATACGGCTGTAGATAAACACTATTTACTAGGCTAATGCAACGCGTAGGGACTAGGCTTTTAAGAAGGATATACAGCTTAATCCGTAACATATCTGTATACTACCCGCATTAAAGACTTAGAAAGTCGGTAGTAGCCTAGCTAAGTCCCTAATAGAGAACTTAGGCCCTATGTAGCTATAAAGAAAGGCTAGGGGTATTAGATAATATACTAAACTAATAAATTAAAAGGGCAACTTATGGAAAATAGAACGTGAGCTAAGGAAGACTATAAACCCTATACCGCAAAATACGGCCCGAATATCCGTAAAGAAACCTATAGACCTCCCACTAGTTAATATTTGCTATATTAGCGCTATAGAATTCTACTAAAACCTAGTTTAGCTTAATACTATTGCCTTTATAACTAGCTTATACGAAATTATTTAAATAATTAAAGAAAAAGAAGCCCTAGCCTAAGAGAAAGGCGAACTTATAGATAAGGAGCTAGTAGAATAGAAACTACCCCGTTAATACTAGAAATTTAAAGATACCTTCTTTAAAGCAGCGTTTAATATACTTCCGCCTTACTAACCATACGACTATAAGATTAAAATTAAGCCAGATAAGGTAGTTACCCTTAGCTATAGCCCCCTCTAATAGTAATTTACTGCTAAATTATAGGCCATAAAGTAGTATCTTATTAATAACCTAAATAAGGGCTTTATTAAGCCTAGTTAAGCCCCTTTTAACTTACCTATTCTCTTTACTAAAAAACTAAATAAAGGACTTTGTTTCTATATCAACTACTATAAGCTTAATAATTTAACCCTTAAAGACCGCTACCTACTGCCTTTACTTAATGAGACTTTAGCCTAAATAAGTCGAGCTAAAATCTTTACAAAGCTTAATATCCGCTAGGCTTTTTACCGAATTAGGATGGACCCTAAATTAAAAAACCTTACTATATTTTGGACCCGTTACGGAACGTATAAATATAAAGTACTACCTTTTAGACTAACTAACAGACTGGCTATATACCAACAATATATAAATAATGTACTATTTAACTACCTTGACGACTTCTATATAGCATACCTAAATAATATTATAATCTACTCTAAAAATAAACTAAAATATAAAAAGTATATCTATAAAGTCCTGTAACGGCTTTAGGAAGCTAGCCTCTAAGCCAATATTAAGAAGTTAAAATATAGTATTAAGCGTATAAAGTACCTAAGGTTTATTATTAGTATAAGCGGAATTAAGGCAGACCTAAAAAAGATAGCTATAATTAACTAATAGGTACCCCCAAGGACTGTAAAGGGGGTATAGTTATTTTTAGGGTTCTATAACTTCTACTAACGCTTTATTAAGAATTATAGCAGGATTACCCGGCTACTAAGCCTACTTACCTATAAGGACCGGCCCTTTTACTTTGACACTGTATATAGGTAGGCCTTTAACGAGCTTAAGAAACGACTGGTCTCTGCTCCCTTACTTACCCACTTTAACCTAAAATGGCCCTTAATGCTAGAAACCGATGCCTTAGATAGCGTTATAGCTAGCGTTTACTCCCAAAAGTAGATAGACAGAGAATGGCACCCTATTGCTTACTATTTAAAAACTATAGTAGATGCTAAGCTAAACTACCCAATTTATAATAAAGAAATACTAGCTATTATCTTTAGCTTTTAGCACTGGCAAGCCTAACTAGAGGGCACCCCTAAGTCTATTTAGGTGGTTTCCAATTATAAGGCCTTAGAATATTTTATAACAATAAAGGCCCTTACGGCCCAATAGGCGCGCTAGGTGGACACCCTATTTTAGTTTAACTTTCTAATTATATATAGGCCAGGCGCTACTAACCGTGCGGATACTCTTATAAGGCGTAAATAGGATATAAATAACTAGATAGCCGTAAAGATCTTATTATAGACCTAGGCGCTACTATAACTAAAGTACCTTAACTCCTAAATACGGGCAGAACTAAATACAGATTCTTTAGATACTAAGATATACCTGATTAACTCTATAGAACTAGACTTTATTAATAAACTACTACAGGTAAACTGTACGGCCCCTTCTCTATAAGAGTACCGCGAAAAGGCAAAGAACGTTTCTAGCCTATAGTCCCTTAAAAGTGGACTGCTTAAGTACTATAAACGGCTAGTAGTAGTAGAGGAACAGAACTTACGGACTCGGCTTATTGCTAAAGCACATGCTTAGGTCTTTACGGCCTACCCTAAAAAAAAAAAAACCCATAGAATTATTAGCGACCGCTATTACTAGCCCGGAATAATTATAAATATTAACCGCTATATACGGAACTGCAATAACTACTATAGGTCTATAATTCCATAAGATAAAACCCTAGGACTATTAAAACCCCTTTTAATACCCAACCGCCCCTGGTAATATATCTCTATAGATTTTTAGAATGAGTTTACCTAGATCCTAGGTATTAAGCTAAAGCTTTCTATAGTATATTACCCCTAGATAGATAGTTAAACGGAGATTATAAATTAATACTTAGACTAAAGACTCCGGCCTTTTATTAACTACTTCTAAAATAACTGGGCTAAACTATTACCCTTAATAGACTACGCCCAAGTAACCCTACCCCATAACTCTACCGGATTTGCCCCTATTTAACTAGAAATCTACGCTATACTAAGTTTAGGTTAAACCTAAGTGTCTAATTGGTTAAAATTCGTTTGGGTCACCTAATATAGGGACGTGCCCTTACGTGCTACCCCATCAATTTGACCTATATACTTACATTGTGATGCACCCCCCAATAGTAGGTAAATATATCTACTATTTATATGGATTTATAGAGCTTACGAAGCGCTTTAAAATGGCACTACTTTTGTCTAAATATCTTAAGCCTAAGTAATACTATACCGATGTAAAGCTTAGAGCTCTATGGAACATTTCGCGGGGGGTATACGGAGCTCTATACGGAGCTCTACAGGCTCTATAAATTCGCGACCTTGCGACCTTACTACCTCACGACCTCTTCTTACCCCTTACTGCTCTCTACCTTCTACCCTAGTTACTACTCCTTATCTACCACCTAAATGCCTTCCGATTGTATCTTTTGTACTACCTACAAGCAATATCGCTCTCCCGCTAACTTTGCAACGAACCGTTGTGGAGCTCTATATAAGACCTATATATCTTACGGAGTTTATATTTTTCTTTAGCTTTATTTATTACCTTTCTAACTTATATATAGAAGAAAAGAAGAAATCGGGCTCGGCGCCCTACTGCCGCTACTTCTGCTACTGCTTCCGCTGCTCCCGCTACTACTTCTCCCTTTACTTCCCGCCTTTTTATACCGCCCGTATTAATCTAGCCACAACTACCCGTATTAATTTAGCCGCGGCCGCCTATATTAATCTAGCTGCGACCGCCTATATTAATCTAGCCGCGACCTACTATAGTCCGCCCTATCGCCGAGCAGCTAGATTGTGGCCCTATTACTACTGTCCGCTATATTACGGAGCAGCTAGATATCGGTCTTATGGACATTATCTGCAACTTTTGCGCCGCCCTATATTGGATTAATAAACGTATTAGTATATTACCGCTTAGTAATTTACGCTTTAAAGCCTGCTGTAAATATAGTAATATAAACCTCCCTCTATTCTAGCCTCCGCCAGAATATCTACGCGATCTTTTATAGTCCCGTACTACTTCTACTAGGTAGTTTAGGGAGCGGCTTCGCTTATATAATGCGGCATTAGCTTTTCCGTCTATAAACTATACCGTTACTAACCGTAGTATAGCCTGTAGCGGCCTAAATTGCTTCCAGATATATAGTAAGCTTTACTATCTATAGGGCCCGCTGGAGCCTCCTACCAATATTACTCTATAGTATGCCTAGCTATACTTTTATAACCCTAGTTATGCCATAGATGTCCGCCTATAGGCCTATCCTAATACTTAGCTAAATATAACTATTCTACAGTGCCTTACTGTTATGCTATCTAAGATACAGAACCCTTTTATCGCCCTTTATTAAACCGTAAGGGAACGGTTTTAGGATTAGCCTATAACAACCCTATTACGGATTATCTTAAACCTATAGATACAGCTTATCTTAAAGGCTGGTGCTAATTACCGCTATAAGAACCTCCTAATAAGTAATAAGGTGGCCGTTATTATACTAGATAAGTACGGTAATGCTACCTTTTGCAATATCGTGCTTATAGAGCGTTATGCGCCCAATAAGCAGCCGTAATACTACTGTATTAACTTAACGTATGCCGTATATATGCCGCTCCACTACATGCTGCTCTTCCCTCGCGGTAATACTGGCTAGCACTAGGGTCTCTAGCTACGCGACTCTAATTAAGCCTGCTAGCGAGACCGTTTAACCTAGCGGGCCTACTTTTGGTTTTACCTACACGTCCGTATTAACTCTAAGTTGGTCCCTTTTACCTACTACCGGCTATTTCAGCAGTATATTGTAGATGTATAGGCGCTATATAATTAGAATAAGCTTAACTGGGTCCGCTCTAACTAAATAACCCTTTACGTAGAGCTATATAACGGCGTTACGGACGCTTTTACCCGCGGTAATCTGGACCCTAAATTACTAGGCCACCGCGTAGTCCTTTTGTTAAGTTTCCTTAGCGGAGCTCGCTTTATCGGCCAGTGCTATTAGGATTTAATGGCTATTGTCTATAAATACGGCCGTTTAAGCCTATTTATTACCTTTACTGCTAACCCTAAGTGGGACGAGATTACCCGCGAGCTACTGCCTGGCTAGACCGCTATAGATAGGCCCGATCTAGTTATGCGCGTCTTCTATATAAAACTTATCTACCTCTTTTATAACCTAAAATGGAAGCAGATCTTTAGCCGGTACCTTAGCTCCATTTAGACCATTAAGTACTAGAAACGGGGCCTACCCCATCTATACTTACTACTCTTCCTATATCTATATAACTATAATAGGCTGCTAGACCTAGCTATTATTAACTATTTTATATCCGCGGAGCTTCCGTAGCCGGAGGATAATCCTACTAATAGTCTTACTAAGATCGTAAAGTTAATAATGGTTTACGGCCCTTACGGCTCCTAAAATCCGCGAGCTCCCTATATAGTTTTACTAGGGCTAGGCCTTCCGCCGACCTACTTAAAGCGGTACCCTAAGCCTTTTAACCCTACTACTGTTATACGTAAGGACGGCTATCTAGAATACCGCCGCCGTAACAATTAGCGGTTGTGGTCTGTCTGCTTACTAAGGGGAGCTACGTTTAAAATGGATAACCGCTAGATTATTCCATATAGCCTATATTTATCCGCAAAGTATTATGCGTATATAAATATTAAGGTCTACGCCTTTATGCGGTCCGTTAAGTATATTTATAAGTATATATATAAGGGGAACGATCACACTACTTTACGGCTTACAGACGGTAATAAGGTAAGCTAGTATTTATAAGGCCGTTATATCGGCCCCTTTAAGGCTATCTAGCGGCTATTTAAGTTCCCCGTTTATAATAAGTCCCCCCCTATAATCTAGCTTGCGGTGCACCTTTTAGGCAAATAGCCCGTATACTTTTAGCCGGACTAGCCTATATAGGAGATCCAGTAGCGCCTTAAGCTCTCCTACTTTACCTTAATAGCCTTTTTTAAGTATAACGCGGAGCATGAGGATGGCCGTAACTGCCTATATTAAGACTTTCCTAAGCGGTATATCTTTTATATAAAGCAGCGGGAATAGCGTCCTCGCTAGCAAAGTACTGTAATAGGCCGTATATATTACTGCAGCCCTATTACAGGGGAGAGGTTCTACTTACGGCTACTACTAACGTCCGTTCTTAGCCCTAGCTCCTTTAAGGACCTCTATACTATTGCTAGTATATTATATCTAACCTTTTAGACTGCCTGCGTAGCCCTAGGGCTACTAAAGGATAATTGTAAGTGGATTGATTACTTTACGGAGGCCGCTGTTTTTACTGTTAGCGCCTAGCTACGCTCCTTATTTGTAACTGCTTTACTTTACGGCCCTATTATGGAGCCAGTTGCCTTATAGGACTGCTTTAAACAGTCTATTTATAATAATCTGCCTCGCTTTCTAGCCCGCCAACCTAATATTCCTTCTATAGTTGGCCAGGATAATAACGCCTATCTTAATTACGGCCTATACCTTATTTATTAGATACTTACCAATTACTAGAAGACGCTTACGGACTATAGCCTACCCCAGTTCCAGTACTAGTGGGGTATTATTATAGAAAGAAGTAACCCGCTTCTTATAGCTAAGCTATAGCAATACAACCCTATAGAGGAAGAACGCTAGTTTACTAAGTTACGCTAGTAGCTAAATACAGACTAAGTAGCGTGCTTTAATACTATTGTTACCACTATAGATACCGATCCGTAGATAGCCTACTTCTTCCTCTAGGGCCCTATAAGCAC
>Ga0307515_10019486_pt1 | contig 12201 bp, 9 predicted proteins | sample 17_EM_MG_FD_194513 | JGI IMG/M metagenome (GOLD analysis project Ga0307515, IMG submission 194513) | Populus trichocarpa ectomycorrhiza microbial communities from riparian zone in the Pacific Northwest, United States - 17_EM | ecosystem: Host-associated > Plants > Roots > Unclassified | place...
CATGGAGCCCTGGTACAGTAAGGCGGAGCTGATGTACCGGGTTCGCGGCGCGCTCGGCGAGGACCCGACAGAGCCGAACCATTCGACTGCATATGCTTACCCGCCCGTTCCGGACGAAGCTGCGATTGCCGATGTCAGGGCGCGTCTGAAGCGGAGGGGATTGCATCCGTTTTCCCTGCCGTTGGGGATAGACTTGGATGCATGGCTGTCGAAGGCACGGACGCCATGGGATGCTCATCCGAATTCGCGCGATGGAAAGATGGATGCCGAGACCGTGGCTCTGGCATTTGCGCTGACGCATGCGAATGTCCGGCTTGAAACCAAGGCGCGTGTCACCAGGCTAGATACCGGAAACGACGGGCGGATCGAGCGCGTCACCTATATCAGGGATGGCCGGACGGTCGTCATCACTCCCGGGATCGTCATTCTCTCCGCAGGAGCGGTGCAATCATCCGTGCTGCTGCTGCGCTCGGGCAACGACCGCTATCCGAAGGGTCTCGCGAACTCGTCGGATCAGGTCGGCCGCAACTTCATGAGCCACAACTCCTCCGCGGTGATCGGCGTCTCCCCGACATTCCGGAACAATTCGGTCTACCAGAAGACGTTCGCCTTCAACGATTTCTATCTCTCGGACGGCAACGGCGGGCCTCCGCTTGGAAACGTCCAGCTTCTCGGGCGCATATCGGCACAGGTCCTCAAGGGCTCCCTGCCGCGCATTCCGGAATGGATGTTGAATATCATCACCGGCCACGCCATCGATTTCTACGCGATGAGCGAGGACATCCCCAATCCGGAGAGCCGCGTCATGGTCGACGGCGATCGCATCGTCCTGCAATGGCAGCGGACCAACTGGGCCGCACACCTGGCGCTTGTCGCCAAGCTGAAGGGCATTCTCAAGGAGATCGGCTTCCCGATCGCGCTGTCGAGGCCGTTCGACAAGCGCACGCCGTCCCATCAATGCGGAACGATCCGCATCGGCAACGATCCCGCGGCAGCGCCTCTCGATCCCTATTGCCGTTCCTACGACCACGCAAACCTGTTCGTCGTCGACGCCAGCTTCCTGCCGACCTCGGCTGCGGTGAACCCGGCGCTGACGGTCGCCAGCCAGGCGTTGCGGGTGGCCGATCATATTGCATCGACGGATTTACGCGTGGGCAGTGGCGCCGAAATTCCCTCACCCCCTGCGGCCGAAACGGCGACCAATACCGATGGTCCGCCGACCAATCGCTTTCAATAGGATAGCAACATGCGTTTCGACTATATCATCACGGGGGCCGGTCCGGCAGGATGTGTCCTGGCGAGCCGGCTGAGCGAAGATCCCGATGTCAACGTACTGCTGCTCGAAGCCGGCGGCGGCGACTGGAATCCTCTCTTCCACATGCCCGCGGGTTTCGCGAAGATGACCAAGGGTGTGGCGAGCTGGGGTTGGGAAACCGTCCCGCAGAAGCACATGAAGGGCCGGGTTCTTCGCTACACCCAGGCCAAGGTCATCGGCGGCGGTTCTTCGATCAACGCGCAGCTCTATACGCGCGGAAACGCTGCGGACTATGATCTTTGGGCCAGCGAGGACGGCTGCGAGGGCTGGGACTACCGCTCCATATTGCCCTATTTCAAGCGCGCCGAAGACAATCAGCGCTTCGCCGACGACTACCACTCCTATGGCGGTCCCCTTGGCGTCTCCATGCCCGTATCCGCCTTGCCGATCTGCGATGCTTATATCCGCGCCGGTCAGGAGCTCGGCATTCCCTATAATCACGACTTCAACGGCCGCCAGCAGGCCGGCGTCGGTTTCTATCAGCTCACCCAGCGCAACCGCCGGCGGTCGTCGGCGTCGCTTGCCTATCTCTCGCCGATCAAGGATCGGAAGAACCTGACCGTCCGCACCGGCGCCCGCGTGTCCCGCATCGTTCTGGAAGGCGCCCGCGCTGTCGGCGTCGAGGTCGTCACCAAAACCGGCACCGAAGTCGTGCGGGCAGAGCGCGAGGTGCTGGTATCCTCCGGCGCGATCGGCTCGCCGAAGCTCCTCCTCCAGTCCGGGATCGGTCCGGCCGATCACCTTCGCTCGGTCGGGGTGAAGGTGCTCCACGACCTGCCGGGCGTTGGCGGCAATCTTCAGGATCACCTCGACCTTTTCGTCATCTGCGAATGCACGGGCGACCACACCTATGACGGTGTGGCAAAGCTTCACCGGACGATCTGGGCCGGTATCCAGTATGTCTTGTTCCGCTCCGGGCCGGTGGCCTCGTCGCTCTTCGAAACCGGCGGCTTCTGGTATGCCGATCCTGATGCGCGTTCTCCCGATATCCAGTTACATCTGGGCTTGGGATCAGGCATCGAGGCAGGCGTCGAACGCCTGAAGAATGCTGGCGTCACGCTCAACTCGGCCTATCTCCACCCGCGGTCGAAGGGGACGGTGCGCCTCTCCTCGTCAGACCCGAGCGCCGCGCCCCTGATCGATCCGAACTACTGGTCCGATCCCCACGACAGGGCAATGTCGCTGGAGGGGTTGAAGGTCGCCCGGGACATCATGCAGCAGGCGGCGCTCAAGCCTTATGTCATGGCCGAGCGCTTGCCTGGCCCGAAGGTGATGACCGACGAGCAGCTTTTCGACTATGGCTGCGCAAACGCCAAGACCGACCATCATCCTGTCGGCACCTGCAAGATGGGTACTGGGCCTGAGGCCGTTGTCGGTCTCGATCTCAGGGTCCACGGCCTCGAAGGTCTTCGCGTCTGCGATTCCTCCGTGATGCCGCGGGTTCCCTCGTGCAACACGAACGCACCCACCATCATGGTCGGTGAAAAGGGTTCGGACCTGATCCGGGGATTGCCTCAGCTGCCATCTGCAATCTTTTCTTACGAACGAAACGACACGCGTCCGCGGGCACGCGCGAACGTCCGCTAGCAGGGACTGTGACAGGCCAATGAAGATCGATGTTCCGCAATCCATTCTCGACGCGCTCACCGATGTCGATATGCCGCGGCTCCCGCCGGAGGCCGCGTCCTCGGAGACGGTCACGCTCGCCGCCGTCGAGGTTCCGGTCTACAGGGCCGGCTGTATCGTCGTTGGATCGGGTGCTGCGGGATTGCGTGCGGCAGTGGAAATGAAGCGGCGCGGCGATGATGTGGCGATCGTCAGCCAGAGTGCCTGGGGCGGAACCTCGGCCTGTTCCGGTTCCGACAAGCAGACGCTTCATACCGCTAACACCGCCGACCAGGGAGACAATTACAAAGCGATGGCGCGCGCGATCCGCGGCGGCGGCGCGATGGACGAGGACACGGCTTACGTCGAGGCCGTCGGCTCCTCACGGATGATGGCGTCGCTGCAATTCCTCGGCCTGCCGCTGCCCCAGGATCCGCTCGGCGGAACCTTGAGATACCAGACCGACCATGACGAGGTCGGGCGTGCAACCAGCTGCGGCCCGCGCACCTCGCGGCTGATGGTCAAGGTGCTCGCCGAGGAGGCGATCCGCCTTGATGTGCCGTTCTACAATCAGACGACGGCAGTCAGGATCCTCACCGGCGGCGAAGGTGCTGATCGTCATGTCGTCGGGCTATTGGCCCTGCGCGCCAGCGACCGAACTGACACGAATCCGCTCGGCATCGCCTTGTTCGTGAGTGTGGTGGTCGTGCTTGCCGCCGGCGGGCCGGGCGAACTCTATCGCGACAGCGTCTATCCCAACGGCTGCTTCGGTTCGCTCGGGCTCGCGCTCGAGGCAGGCGTGGAACTGGTCAACCTCACCGAAAGCCAGTTCGGCATCGGCACGCGCCGGGAAGGGTTTCCCTGGAATCTGTCGGGCACCTATGTCCAGGCGCTCCCGCACATCTACTCCGTCGACGCAGAGGGCACCGAGCACCATTTTCTGGCGCAGTATTATCGCAGCACGCAGGAGCTGGCATCGAACGTCTTCCGCAAGGGCTATCAATGGCCGTTCCATGCAACGCGCATGCTCGATTTCGGATCGAGCCTCGTCGATCTCGCGATCTACCGTGAATCCATGGCAGGACGCCGCGTTTTCATGGACTTCAACCGCAATCCGCTGCCGGTTCCCGGCGACCTGCCGTTCAGCCTCGAGCGGCTCGACGATGACGTGGCGCGTTATCTTGAAAAGGCCGGCGCCGCGCAGGACCTGCCGATCGACCGGCTGAAGCATATGAACCCGCTCTCGATCGAGCTCTATCGCCGCTACAAGATCGACATCGCCGCAGCACCGCTGGAATTCGCGGTCAACAACCAGCACATGAATGGCGGCGTCATGGTCGACACCTGGGGTCGGAGCAATCTGGCCGGCTGCTACGCGATCGGCGAAGCGGCCGGAACACACGGGGTCACGCGTCCTGGCGGCGCGGCCCTGAATGCCGGTCAGGTTTTCGGCACCCGGGCGGCCGAGCACATAAGCGCGAGCGGCCGGGCAAAGGCGGCGGCTACGACAGACGTAAGCGCGGCTGCCGAAGCCGGCATCGTCAGGCTGCTTGCCGGACTGCGGCCGGAAAGCCCGCTTGCGGTAAAGTCCATCCGATCCGACGTGCAGGCGCGAATGAGCGACAAAGCGGGAATGATCTGCGACGGCGAAAGCGTCGGCCAGGCGCTGCTCGAAGCCCGCAGACTCAATGCGGACATCAGGGCGAAGGGTGTCGCCTATGCCCGGGCAGGGGAAGCCGCTCGTTCGGTGCAGTGGCAGCAGATGGCGCTAGCGTCTGAAGCCGTGCTCGCTGCCTTGGACTTTTTCATCCGCAATGGCGGCGGCAGCCGTGGCGCGCGGGCGATCTGCGCCCCCGGAGGAGAATCGCTTCCGGTCGCCAGATCAGGGCCGTTGCAGGAGTTTCGGTTCAGGAAAGAACGCGGTGCGCATCGCGACGAGCAGATCGTCGTTCGCCTGGACGGCGAGACGATCAGGATTTCGACGCGCCCCAACCGGAGGTTCGACGAGAGCGCAAAGTCGTTTTTCGAACGTGACTGGCCAGCTTGGCTGACCGGCGCCATCTACGATCTGGAGCGTTGAAAGCCAAGCCAGCGGTCGACTAGAAAATATTTCCTACTCGATTGGATGTCCAACCGAAGCTTTTGGAGAGGATTGTAAAGGGGTCGACAATAAGCATACCACAAAAATGATTATCGCGATAAAAAAGATCTGGACAAGGGAACGGGATGTGGGTATCAGTTGATTATCGCGATAATCATTGTCGCACTAGACAAGAAGGAGACCCAAATGTCCATCGCAACACACCTCGTCGCTGCCGCCGCTTCGCTTCTCGCCGTCACGACGACTCTGGCTGGTGCCATCCCCGCCAGCGCCGAGCCCGCCCATGTCAAATCCGTCGTCCTCGTCCATGGCGGCTTCGTCGACGGATCGGGTTGGGACGGCGTCTACAAGATCCTGAAGAAGGATGGCTACGACGTCACCATCGTCCAGAACCCCACCACCTCGCTTGCCGACGACGTTGCCGTGACCAAGCGTGCGATTGCCTCAGCTCCCAGTGACGTCATCCTGGTCGGCCATTCCTATGGTGGTGCCGTCATCACCGAAGCCGGCACCGATGCGAAGGTTGCGGGCCTCGTCTATATCGCTGCCTTCGCTCCTGATGTCGGCGAGTCGGTTGCGACGCTGACCTCCAACCCGGCCAAGGGTGCGCCGGTTCCGCCGATCCTGCCGCCGCAGGATGGTTTCCTGTTCCTCGACAAGACCAAGTTCGCCGCCTCCTTCGCCGCCGACGTCAAGCCCGAACTCGCAGCCTTCATGGCCGCCTCGCAGGTTCCGTGGGGTCTGCCTGCCGCCACCGGCGCAATCAGCAAGCCGGCCTGGAAGGACAAGAACAGCTGGTACCTCGTCGCCACCGAAGACAAGATGATCCCGCCGGCCGTGCAGCGGACGATGGCCGAACGTTCCGGCGCCCATATCAGCGAAGTGGCCGGCAGCCACGCCGTCTATGTGTCGAAGCCGGCTGCGGTCGCCAAACTCATCGAGCAGGCCGCCGAAGCCGTCGAGAAGAAGACCAAGTAAGGCACAGCAATCAGATCTGCTTCATCGCCCCCGTTGCTATCCGCAGCGGGGTCGATCGTGCTCGCAACGACCTATCCGATTGTCGAGTTCTGTCTCTGCGATGGTGCCCAGCACCCGTAAGCAAGAGATCCGAGCATGACGGGGGAGGTGCCCTGGCGGATTTCGTATGGTGCGGTCATCAAAACCCCTCCCCACAAGGGGGAGGGACTAAGCTGTGGCACGGTCTCACAAACCAATGGAGCAACCGCATGCTGGACGTTTGAAAGAGCGTACGGAGAGGGCCGCACGTTAAGCCCCTCCCCCTTGTGGGGAGGGGTTGGGGCGGGGACTTTTTCCTTCACGCTCATCTCAACCCTCCAGAACCGGCAAGATGCCCGTCGAAACCGAGGCGTTCAGCACGCCTGACGCCACCAGCTCGCTTGCCGCGGCAAGATCATTCGCCATGTAGCGGTCGACGTCGAGGCTCGGCACCTTGCTGCGAATGGCGGTGATCGCGCTCGCAAGCTCCGGGCTGGTTGTCAGCGGCGCGCGCAGTTCCACACCCTGGGCAGCGGTCAGCGCCTCGATGCCGATGATGGCGAAGAGGTTTTCGGTCATCGCAAGCAGCCGGCGGGCGCCATGGCAGGCCATCGACACATGGTCTTCCTGATTGGCCGATGTCGGGGTCGAATCGACCGAGGCCGGATGCGACATTTGCTTGTTCTCCGACATCAGCGCCGCAGACGTCACCTCGGCAATCATCAGGCCGGAATTCAGCCCCGGCTTCTTGGCGAGGAAGGCCGGCAGGCCGTAGGAAAGGGCCGGATCGACCAGCAGGGCGATGCGGCGCTGGGAGATCGCGCCGATCTCGCAGACGGCAAGCGCAATCTGGTCGGCGGCGAAGGCGACCGGCTCGGCGTGGAAATTGCCGCCGGAGACGACGGAATTATCAGACAGAACAAGCGGATTGTCGGTAACCGCATTGGCCTCGATCTCAAGCGTGCGGGCAACCGACCGCAGCAGATCGAGGCAGGCGCCGTCGACCTGCGGCTGGCAGCGGATGCAATAGGGATCCTGCACCCGCTCATCGCCCTCGATATGGCTCTGGCGGATGATCGACTGGTCGAGCAGGGCGCGAAGGGTTGCTGCCGTATCGATCTGGCCCTTGTGGCCGCGCAACGTGTGGATATCGGGATGGAAGGGGGCCGAGGAGCCCATGGCGGCGTCGGTGGACATGGCGCCGGTGATGAGAGCCGCCTGGGCGGCGCGATGGGCACGGAAGAGACCTGCGAGCGCCAGCGCCGTCGAGGTCTGGGTGCCGTTGATCAGCGCCAGGCCTTCCTTGGCGGCGAGCACGACCGGCGTCAGCCCGGCCTTCGCAAGCGCCTCCGCACCGGAGAGGCGCTCACCGGCGAAGAAGGCTTCGGCCTCACCCATCATCACCGCCGCCATATGGGCAAGCGGCGCAAGATCGCCGGAGGCGCCGACCGAGCCTTTTTCCGGGATCAGCGGAATGACGCCCTTCTCCAGCATGCCCTCGATCAGCCGCACCAGTTCCAGCCGCACGCCCGACGCGCCGCGGCCGAGTGAGACCAGCTTCAGCGCCATGATCAGGCGGACGACATTCTCCGGCAGCGGGCTGCCGACGCCGCAGCAATGCGACAGGATGAGGTTGCGCTGCAACGTCGCTACATCGGCGGCATCGATCTTGATCGAGGCGAGTTTGCCGAAGCCGGTGTTGATGCCGTAGACCGGCGCATTGCCGGCGGCGATCTCGGCGATGCGGGCAGCGGCTTTGGCAATGCCGGCGTCGAAGGAGGGGTCGAGCCTTGCCGGCCTGCCGGTCCAGTAGATGGTTTCGAGATCCCTCAGGGAGACGGAGCCTGGGTGGAGGGTGATGGTCATCAGCCGTTCCTTTCGCCCTTGAAGACGCGCGCGTAAAGCGGGTTGAAGCCGATGCGGTAAACGAGCTCGGCGAGACTTTCGATATTCCAGATGGCGAGGTCGGCGGATTTGCCGGTTTCGAGCGTTCCCGTCTTGCCAAGCAGGCCGAGCGCCCGGGCGCCTTCGCGGGTGGCGCCGGCGATGCATTCCTCGACGGTGAGGCCGAAAAGCGTCGCCGACATGTTCATGGTGAGCAGCATCGAGGTGAGCGGTGAGGTGCCGGGATTGCAATCGGTGGCGATCGCGATCGGCACGCCCGCCCGGCGCAGCGCCTGCACCGGCGGCTTCTGCTTCTCGTTGATGGCATAGAAGGCGCCGGGCAGGAGCACGGCGACGGTGCCGGCTGCGGCCATCGCCGCAACGCCATCCTCATCGAGATATTCGAGATGATCGGCAGAAAGCGCGCCGTATGAGGCGGCAAGCTTGGCGCCGCCGAGATTGGAGAGCTGCTCTGCATGCAGCTTGACCGGCAGGCCGAGCGCCTTGGCCTTGTCGAAGACGCGGGCGATCTCGGTCGTGGAAAAGGCGATGCCTTCGCAGAAGCCGTCGACGGCATCGGCAAGGCCGAGGCCATGCATGTCGTCGAGGCCGGGCAGGACGATGTCGTCGAGATAGTCGCCGTTGCGGCCCTTGTATTCAACCGGCGTCGCATGCGCGCCGAGGTAGCTGGTGGCGACGCGGACCGGTCTGACATGGCCGAGCAGTCGCGCGCTCTGCAGCATCTTCACTTCGCCGGTCCTGTTCAGCCCGTAGCCGGACTTGACCTCGATCGTCGTCACGCCTTCGGCCAGCAGCGCATCGAGCCGCGGCAGAGCCTCGCCGACAAGTTCCTCGACCGACAGTGCATTGGTCGCCCTCACCGAGGAGACGATGCCGCCGCCGGCGCGCGCGATCTCTTCATAAGTGGCGCCTTCAAGGCGCATCTCGAACTCGCGGGCGCGGTTGCCGCCATGGACGATATGCGTGTGGCAGTCGACGAGGCCGGGGGTCACCCAGCGGCCTTCGAGATCGATGATTTCGGATTGTTCGATGGCGGTTACAGGCAGGTCGCTTTCGGAGCCGACAAAGGCGATGCGGCCGTTTTCGACCAGAACGACGCCCTTTTCGACGATACCGAGCCCCTCTTTACCAGGTGCGAGAGTCGCCAGGCGCGCATTGCGCCAAAGCACCGGCTGGGCGTCGGCAGGGGATGTTTCCTCTGAAAAATTGTTCCCGGTCATCAGCTTTGCGCCTTTCATTATGGCAAAACATGTATATACATAATCAACAGGTGACAAGAGAAATTTTGCGCGCTTTTCTGGAAAAGAAAGATCGGCGGCTCATCAAGAGGAGAGGGAAGGTCATGACCACACTTCACGCAGGCACGGCGCTGACGCCGCAAGGCTGGCAGAAGAACGTGCGGCTGACGCTTGAAGCCGGGCGCATCGCGCGGGTCGAAACCGGCGTTTCCGCGGAAGCCGGCGACGAGCGCCACGCGCTTCTCATTCCCGCCATGCCGAATCTGCACAGCCATGCTTTCCAGCGGGCGATGGCCGGCCTTGCCGAAGTGCGCGGCCCGGCAAATGACAGCTTCTGGAGCTGGCGCACTGTCATGTACAAGTTCGCGCTGTCGATGACGCCTGATCATGTCGAGGCGGTCGCGGCCAAGCTCTATGCGGAAATGCTGGAGGCGGGCTTTTCCCGCGTTGGCGAATTCCACTATCTCCATCATGACAAGGACGGTGGCGCCTACGCCAATATCGCCGAGCTTGCCGAGCGCATTGGTGCTGCGAGCGCGGAGACCGGCATTGGACTGACGCTGCTGCCGGTATTCTATGCCCATTCGGGCTTCGGCGGTGCCGCCCCCATCGACGGCCAGCGGCGTTTCATCAATTCGCTCGACAGTTTCGAGAAGCTGATGGATGGATGCCGGGCGGTGACCGGCAGGCTTGATGGCGCCGAGCTCGGGCTGGCGCCGCACAGTCTGCGCGCCGCAACACCGGAAGAGCTGGCAAAGCTCGTGCCGATGGCAGGCGACGGCCCTATTCATATTCATGTCGCCGAGCAGGTGAAGGAGGTCGAGGATTGCATCGCCTGGTCGGGCGCGCGGCCTGTCGAATGGCTGCTCGATCACGCCCCGGTCGATGAGCGCTGGTGCCTGATTCATGCAACGCATATGACCGAAGCCGAGACGCGGCGGATGGCGAAAAGTGGAGGCATCGCCGGCCTCTGCCCGATCACCGAGGCCAATCTCGGCGATGGCGCCTTTGCCGCGCCGCTCTTCCTGGAGGAGGGCGGGCGTTATGGGATCGGCTCGGATTCCAACGTGCTGATCTCCGTATCGGAGGAACTGCGCCAGCTCGAATATTCGCAGCGCCTGGCGCTTCGTGCCCGCAACGTTGTGGCTGCCCCCGGAGGCTCGACGGCGCTTTCGCTGTTGATGCACGCGCTTGCCGGCGGCGGCGCGGCGCTGAAGGCGCCGGTCGGTCTTGACGAAGGCCGTCATGCCGATATGGTTTCGCTCGATACCGCAGCAGTTCCTTATCTTTCCGGTGACCAGATCCTCGATCACTGGGTCTTTGCCGGCGGCATTTCCGTCGATTGCGTCTGGGCGCGGGGCCGCAAGCAGGTGGAAGGCGGGCGTCATCTCAAGCGCGATGCCATCGATCGTCGTTTTCTGGCAGCAATGAGTGAATTGCTGGCCACCTGAAAAAGAGCTTTTCCCGGCTGGATAATCGAATTAGAGCGGGGACCAACCGGAGCGTGGCGAATGAACCCAAGCAGGGACCCCACCTTGCACCAGCGCATCCTGAGTGAGATCGAGGGCCGTATCGTCTCGGGCGAATGGCCGCCGGGGCACCGCATCCCCTTCGAGGTCGATCTCGCCACGCAATATGACTGCTCGCGCATGACGGTGAACAAGGTGCTGACCCAACTCGCCAAGGCCGGCCTCATCGAGCGCCGCAAGAAGTCCGGCAGCTTCGTCACCCAGCCGCAGGCGCAATCGGCCATTCTCGAAATTCACGACATCAAGGCCGAGGTGCAGTCGCTGAACCTGCCCTATTCCTATGCGGTTTCGAAGAAGGCGAGCCGCAAGGCCAAGGCGGAAGACAGCCGCCGGCTGGAACTGCCTGTGGCGTCCTCGGTCGTCGAGGTCGTCTGCATCCATAGTGCCGGCGCGCGGCCCTTCTGCCTGGAGGAGCGGCTGATCAGCCTTGCGACCGTGCCGGAAGCTGCCGATGCCGATTTCCTGGCGACGGCGCCGGGTCCCTGGTTGCTCAACCAGGTGCCGTGGAGCACGGCCGAACACCGGATTCACGCCATCTCAGCCAGTGCCGAACTGGCCACAGCCCTCGATATACCACGCAACACCGCCTGCCTCGTCGTCGAACGCCGCACCTGGAGCGGCGCCGGCCCGGTGACCCATGTGCGCTTCACCTATCCCGGCGATCGCCATGCGCTGGTGGCGCGTTTCACGCCGGCATCGCAATAAACAGGCTATGTTCCATATACAACATGGCCAGTGTTTTCACTCCTCGAACATCTTGCCGCTGCGTGCCTCAAGCCGATAACGGTGGCCGGGATAGACGAGGCGGGCGGTCGAGACCACCTGCTTTGCCGACCATGTGCGCCGGCGGATCGTCAGACAAGGCTCAGTCTTCAGGATGGTCAGGAGCTTGCATTCCCAAGCCTGGGGCATTGCCGCCTCAACGACGTGCTCGGAGCCGCTGAGGGGCGCTGCGGCCGTCAGATAGGCGTTCGGCGTCAATGTCGTGAAGTCCTGGTCGAGATATTCCGGTGCCGCTTCCGGATGGACGAAACGGTCTTCGATCTGCACCGGAACGCCGTTTTCGCTGTGGACGATCAGCGAGTGGAAAACCGCCGCGCCAATCGGGAGTTCCAGCGCGTCGCCGATCTCGGGAGAGGCTGTCTCCCGGGCGAGAACGATGACGGATGCCTCGTGAACATGGCCGCGTTCGGCGATCTCCTCGGCGATGTTGCGCACTTCGAACAGCGCCGAATAACCCTTGCGCTCGGCGACGAAGGAGCCGACACCCTGGATGCGGACGAGTTCACCCTCGTTGGCGAGTTCGCGCAGCGCCCGGTTGGCGGTCATCTTGCTGACGCCGAGTTCCACGACCAGTTCGTTTTCCGACGGCACGCGGTATTTCGGCGGCCATTCGCCGCTCTGGATGCGGTCGAGGATCACCTGCTTGACGCCGGCATAAAGCGGGGTGCTGTCATTCTCCGCCAGTTCGCGCTTCATCTCGCCGGAACGCTTCATTGCCTATTCCTTTTG
>Ga0307515_10019487_pt1 | contig 12201 bp, 4 predicted proteins | sample 17_EM_MG_FD_194513 | JGI IMG/M metagenome (GOLD analysis project Ga0307515, IMG submission 194513) | Populus trichocarpa ectomycorrhiza microbial communities from riparian zone in the Pacific Northwest, United States - 17_EM | ecosystem: Host-associated > Plants > Roots > Unclassified | place...
TATGTTGTTGGTGGCTGACAAGTTCCACAGTGTTGGAATAAAGATTAATCAAGTGTTGTTGTTTAAGGTATGGCAGTCTATTTTTCTATTTTCATCTCATATTATATAATAAATGCTTTTTTTTTTTTGTAAATATTTTAGTGAACTAGGTTTGATCCTCAAATTATATATATTTTATTTAGAATTAAATTCCCGCTCAAAATAGTGGTGTTCTTGCTATTTGCTTCGTTTTTTGGTGATCATGGACTAAGATTAATTCATTCAGGATTTGAAGCTTTTTCACATGGATTTTCATTTGATGCCCGATAGATTGTTGATTGTTTCTGTTTAAACACTCTTTTGAGAACCATATATAAACTAGCAAGAAGGGATATATATATATATATTGAAAATTGTTAAAGAGTTAATAAAAAAACAAATTTTCATAATTCATCCAATAATTTGAATGAAACTTTAAATTATGGTGATTATTTGATATACTATTATGTTTTTATTGATTAAATAATTAGCAACTTGAATCTTATCATTTTTATTTTTTTAATTAAACTAATAAAATTAGATACATTGATATTGAGCTTATATGATTTTTAAAATTAAAAGCTTTCATTTGAGTAAAGTTGTTAAAAAATTAATATAAAACTACTTCTAAGATTCTTTTTATTAAATACAACAGATTCATTAAACAACTATTATAGCCATTATAAACATGACCTAACATAAAGAAGAATAAAAAAAACCAAATGATTCAGAAACTATATCTAAGACAACTAAGTCATCTTCTCCAAAAATTCCTTGCTTGACCAAGTACTCCATAACATGATTCTTCTTATAAACATGTTCAAAACACATAGAAAAAAACCCTATTGTATGCACCGAAAATATCATTGAATTCAGCTTGCAAGTGCCAAGGCCATATAATATTTTTTCCCCTTTAATCCAAGTAATAACATTTTAATAATCTAACTTCATAACCCATTGATTTGTAGAAGCATAACACCAATCAACATTTAAATGCAAAGCTTTTCAAATTTACAAGATCTCAACTTCATTAGATTCCATATTACCCGCGGAACAAGAAAAAATACAAAGGAATTTTCCTTCATGATGTCTAAGAACACCACCAATTCTTGAAGGCCCTGGTTTTTCATTTGGATTTAATTATAAAATTATGATTAATGTTTAGGAGTTGACACATAATATTATGGTCACTAGGAACCTATGATCTGCGAGAGTCTGGGTAAGGGACTGGTTGTGCAAGGGGAAGACGCATCACCCCCAGTGCACCCTACCTAAGGTAAGCTGCATTGTTGTTTAATTGTTTTTTTTCTAAATCGGGTTTCTATTCGTTGGTTTTTTCTTAGGTTCAAGGCATATCTCTCTTCATGAGAAAGTCTCTACCTTATTGAGTTAAATCCTAACCATTCTAAAGTCTGGATTTTAGCATCGTATTTATTTACACCTTGTATCTTTAATACCTGAGAGTGTACTTTATCGTATAATTTTATACCCCACAAATATTAAAGTCTACATCTAGACCTTAAAAAAAAGGTTGGAAAAAAGGTTTTTGATATTTTGGCCAAATCCTAATGGATAATCATAAACTAGTTATGATATCCATTTTGCATTTTAAAACGTGAAAAGATGCAATTTTTATTTTTATTTTTATGAAGATTTGCTTGGAAAAATTTAGGATTTGACCATATTCATGAAAATAATTTTTGTTTGAAATATTTCAGAGAAAACTGGGTATTTTAATACCGGATTTGAATTTTGCAGTGTAAATATACAACCCGATATTATGCAAAATTGGTAGAAAAATATTTGAGAAAATCATAATTTTTTTTAAAGGGTTTTTAATTTTTTTTAATTTATTTGAAAATTTTTAATATATATATAAAAAAAATTCATGTCCTGCATGAACAGTAGGACGTGAATTATAATTCACGCCTACTGTTCACGTAGTGAACAGAGAAGAAGAAGAAGGAAAGGAGGGGTAGTGGACCACCTGGCGTGGCGGTGATGCTGGCTAGCGGGGGAGGACAACCCGAATTTGGCGGTGGAAACGGCGGTGGAGTTGGCTGCCTGAGTTGGCTGGAGCGGCTGCAGCTGGAAGAGAAAGAAAAAGAAATATGCAGAGAGGAGAGGAAGGAGAAGAGAGAAAGTCGCGACTGTTGTTACTGAAAGAAGGTGTTTGGGCGGCGAATTATGGTGGAAATGATGGTTTCCATACCGGTGATGGTGGTGGCGGTGGCCAAAGGCCACGGTGGAGAGAAAGGGAAGAGAGAGAATTCGTTGCAGAAAAAGAGAAAAACAGAGGGGGTGGCTTGTTTTTTGTCAACTTTGGACTCGATTTTCTCTTCCATGAGGGCATGAAATCCACTTATATTTATAGGCGGTGGAAGAGGGCAATCGTTTCTACATTGGAGGAAACTTTGAGCCCTTGATTCAGTTGGGAAGGATCCCAACCATTGGTTTAAAGTAGGCATCCTGAGTTGTCAAATCTGCAGGAAAAAGTTGATTCAACCATATTTAGGTCGGCGCCGGGGCCATCGTGTTGTCATTCAACCTAAACGGTTCATATGGGGTTGTAGAGAAATTGCAGAGGATCATTTTCATGCAAGATTTGTCAATTTTTATTGACGTTAGATGCATTAAATGCACCTGCAAAGTAGCCTCCCTGAGTTGTCATTTTAGAGAAAATTAAAGAAGAAGATGAATAGTACCAAAGTTATGTTTTTGGTAAAAGTTCATTTCAATCCTCCCTCTTTAAATTTGAATTAACTGCACCCCTAATTGACCATTAAACTTTAATTTCTTCAATTTTACCCCCAGTTTTTGTCAATTAAGCCCCTATACTTTGACGCCTTTTGCAGATTGGTCCTTGGCTGTGAATTTCTTCAATTTAGGCCCTAATTGACCCCAAAACTTCAATTTTATTGCAATTTGGTCTCTTGAAATTCCAATCTTCTCAATTAAGCCCAAATTAGGCTCCCAAACTTAAATTTCCACCAATTAAGCCCCAAATAAAATTAATTTGACCCATTTAAAGTATAATTAAGTCCTTGCACTTAATTAAATCCTTCAATTGGACCCAAATTAATTCTTAAACATAATTAAAATTCAATTTGGCCCATGATTAAATCAAATTGGCCTATTAAAAATTTAATTATGTCATTGGACTTAATTTTTATGCAAATTCATCTGATAATCATTTAATTTGACATTGAATTTGCATTTTCTCTCTATTTTTGGGTATAATGGGGTACAATTAGGCCTTGAATTTCCTTCAAAATTGCAGCTTGATTCCCCGGTTTGCTTTCTCCACATTGCCAACCTTTATTATTATTTTTTTATTTTTATTTTGAAAAAAAAATTGATTTTTGGGGAATAACCCAGAATTGAGTTATGACAATGAAGATGGTGGTGTTGTTGTTGATACTTCTAAGAAAGATACAAGAACATAAAAAAAAAAAAACCTCAGACAAAAGTCGCAACCTTATAGGAAATTTTTATATTAATGACTTTAGATTACTTGGATTTATCTACAATTTTTAGTTCTCGAGATGTTATAAATTCCTTTTATTTTTTAGATTTGACTCTATTTTTTACCGAAATAAAGATGCTCTATTTGCTATAATTCTATATTGTTATCTAGATAATATGCATAGAAGACTAGATTTGATTAAGGTTATAAGCCAATTTACCAAGTGGTAAATTGTTAGGATACATGAGTTTTCTTTATTTTCATACAATTTCAAGATTTTTGGAACACTTTTTTCTTCTTTTTTTTGGATTTTTTCCATACATGGTGTTGTAACTTAATTTTGACCCTCATTTTTGTACATGTTTCAAAAATTAAGAAAATAAAATAAAATTTCTTTTTAGTAATTTTAGTTAATTTTAATCATTTTATTATTTGCTTTATTTATATTTAATTTTGTCATGTACAAACAAATCTTGAAAATCATAAAAAAAACATAAAAAATTAAAAAAAAACAAAAAATTATAAATAAAAAAATAAAATAAAAGATTAGAAAAAGACTTATCACTGGTGACTAGAAGTGACAGAGAAGCATTAGTTCCCTATCACCAGCCATCGACCCATTGTCCCTCTCACCTTTCAAACTGATTGAATAGAAAGGTAGACCCGTGACAAAAAAGAAGGAAATAAATCGATTATATGTGTTTGAGATTTTTTTTATTTACAGATAATAAGGAATAACACCGCCCGCCAAACAAGTAATAGGAGGTAATGACATTTCAGATCCACTAGGCATCACTTTTTGATGAATGGCGGCAGCTTGTTGAACCCGCGCGCCACCACTGTTCCAACAATTTTAGCAGCTTCCTTGTTTGGGCTTCACTAGTTTTAATCAATTCCAACGTTCCAGACGGTCCATTTTGGATTTTGGGTGATTTAATGTATTGTTTGTGATTGTTATTGGATTGTGATCGTATATATACAAGTAATTTTAGAGTGTGTGTGTTAATTAGTGAAAGAAAATGTATGTGTGTTATGTATGGTTTTATTTTCTTTTATGTGTTAGAACAAACAAAAAACAAAAAATTAGGAAAAATAAACATTGTTTTAATTTGCATCATAGCCTAGCTTTAAAAAAAAGGTAGCATAAAAAAAAGTCTTTCTTGTGCATAATTTTGCTTTTTTTAATACCATGTTTAACATAAAAAAATGAAACAAAAAAAATCATTTTGCATGATTTAACATTATAAAAAAATATGCTATTTTTGCATGTATTTTGAGCTTGATAACAGGTTTATCTAGCCCACTTAAAGCTTGACCAGAATAAATTGGCCCATTGGGCTTACATTCCAATAAAAATTAAAAATCCATGTATTTTTTAAAAGAAAAAATTATGGACTTACATGTTTTTATGAACAAAAGAATCTAAAACATCTTATCAAATTAAAAGCTCAATTATGGACTTATTTAAATGGGAAAATTAAAATTATGAGTTAAATTGATCAAAATTGCATAATTTTATAAACCAGTAATGAATTTGCAACATGTTGTTAAATCTAAAGGTCTAAATTGATTCAATTAGGGATACAAATGAAAATAAAAAGGTGATTTAGGGCAAATTGAATAAAGTTGGAAAAATTCAGAATCTAAGGATTGCAATAAGAATGAGGAAATACTTGTCCTATTATTTCCAGTTCAATTCAATCCATTTAATTCACTCATTTCAATCCAGTCAAGTCTAATTGAATTGATTTAGTTCAATTTAGTCAAATTAATTCCAAACATTTAAACCAGAGATTGCAATATCTTATTTATAACTAAATTCTTAAACAATTAAACCAAAAATACAACATTTAAGTCTAGATTCCAATCTTTTAATTTCAAATCCTCAATTCTAGAGTTTCAATTCAAATCTTCAATCAAATCCTTAAGAAATCAAGTCTCAAAACCATTCAAAAACTAAAGCTCCCTCTCCATTTTAAAGGGGAGAACCAAAAATAGAAAAAGAACAGAACAACACAAAAAGAAAAAACTCTCAAACACTCAAGAACCAATCGGTATCGAGAGAGCCTCTTAGAACACATTCACCATCACGAAACCCTTCGCTCTCCCTTGGACTGACCCAAAAGCTACCACACAATCCCTTCACTTTCTCATTCCAAAAACCTATAGACTATACATGAAAAATTCCTAACTAAGACCATCACCATCTCAGATCCCACCCGTGACAGCCCTACACCATCCACCAACAAAGGCTAAATCAACACAACCCCTTCTTCCTCCCGGCCAGCAGCAGCGCCACCTCCTCTAGAACACTAATAGTGGCAACCCAGGCTAAATACTCCTCAATTACCACCATCATTCAATCCCTCATCACCACCACCAACCCCTCATTTTCTATATAACTCAACTCTTAACCCTTTTTCATGGTGACAACCACCAAAACAATACCCATTAAAACACACCCACAAACACTGCCTTCCTCAACTAGTCTTTCAAGAACTTGTAACATAGAAATAAAAACCATAAAACCAACACAAGGACCAATAAAAAAAAACCAAACATTTCTACAAAGCCCCATTTTTCTAACATATTGTCTTTCATCTTTCAATTCACCACCACCCACTACTACTCAATCTCACTATCAAAACCTCTTTTTGCGGTGAGCCACCCTTTAGAGCCTATCTCCATCATTTCTTCCAACCAATAACCACACACAACCACCATATTCTCTAACCGAAATCTCAACCATTGCTTCACCTAACACTAGCCACAATGCCTTCTCAGTTTAAGTCACAACAATGTCACCCTTCACCTCCAGCTCATCACTAGTGACTAGAAGGATAGAGAAGCATCGATGTCCCACTACCAACCACCGACCAATCGTCCTTCTCGCCTTTCGACCTGATTGAACATAGAAGTAGATCTTTGAAAAAAATAAGAAAATAAACTGATTGTGTATTTGGGATTTTCTTTTGTTTACAAGTAATAAGAAACAACACCGCCAACCAAATAAGAAATAGAAGGTAACGGCATTTCAAATCCATTAGGTGTTGGTCTTCCATGAACAACGGTGTATGATTCCATGCATTGCTTGTTTGGTGGCACGTGGAACTTACGCACTGCCACTGTTCTTTTAATTCCAACAGCTTCCTTGTTTGGGTTTCAACAGTTTCAATCAATTCCAACATTCAAGAAGGTTCATTTTGGATTTTGTGTGATTTAATGTATTGTTTGTGTTATTGGAATGTGAATGTATAACTGCAGGTAATTGTAGGGTGTGTGTGATAATTAGTAAAAGAAAATGTAAATGTGTGATGCATGATTTTATTTTCTTTGCATGTGTTATGACAAATAAAAAACAGAACACTAGAAAAAAATAAACATATTTTTTTAATTTGCATCATAGCCAAGCTTTTAAAAAAAGAAAGCATAAAAAATGGCTATCTTTTGCATAATTTAGCATTTTTTTAATACCATGTTTAGCATAAAAAATCATTTTGAATGATTTAACAAGTTCATCAAGCCCATTAAAAGCTTGACCAAAATAAACTGGCTCATTGGGCCTACATACTAAAAAAATAAAAAAAACTCTTTTTTTCTTTTTAAAAATAAAATAAACAATGATAAAATTTCTCAATTTACATGATTTTTTGAACATAAAGGCCAAAGCCCATTTTCACTACTCTTATGGGTTCAAAGCTCAATTCTTATCATCCATGGGGTTAAATACCCACTCTTATAACAATCTCGAAGAAATCTTTTTATATATATAGATAAATATCATATTTTTTATAGGTCTCGTTTTTAAATGTACCAATGTCCAATTTTTCGAATCAAATACGGGTTATGCTTAATTTTTAGTAATTTTGATGAAAATTCTTTTTTAAGACTTAATGTCAACATCTTTGACAAGTCTTCTATTTTTAGGGATTAATGTCATTTTCTGACGTGTCTAAAAACCGACGTCAAGTTTTTCTCAAAATAATAAAAGTATAATGCTAAAAACAATTAGAATAATTAAGGTTAATCAAAAAGATATATTTGAGAAAATAAGCACATAGTAAAGGTGGTCTTTCGTAAGAAAGGATGCTATAAGGGTGATGTTGTTTTTTTCTTAAGTATAATTAACCATTTATCTCAGTCTCTGGAACTAGTGCATATTTTAAAATCCCTAGTTTCTTAAATTAATTGGGTGACGACTCTCAATTTTCCTTGAGATGTTTAGCACATTTAGTTATCCGTGACGTGCGCCAAGGTGCGACACATGGAATGTTTGCTATGTTATGTTCTTTTTTTAATTGTGTTTTTCTCTCGGGTTTGAATTTAATGTTGTTTTTCATTAAAAGTAAGCAAAACTATAGATGAAGTGGATATTGATATGACCTTTTTTATTTTATAGAATTGTTGAAACTTGAGATTCATGATGAAAAGCAAGGAAACAAGAGGTAATTTATTTTTTTCCCTCATGATGAATCGATGCTTGTCGTAAGTCTTTTATTTTTCCATTGTGTTGTTAGGTTTCTACATCTTTTCTACTTTAATTATATTATTAGCCTATGTTTTATTCTAAAAGATTTATTGTAAAGAATAGATGTTATTAAAAGAGATGATTGGTTGAATCTTCCACGAATGAATAAAGGCCAAGCAACTGTTGATGATCAAACTCGTGCTCCTTTGCTCATGCCTAGCCTCACGTACATTTTATCAGCAGTAGCAGCAACCCTTTATCACGGGTAGAAATGCCAGCAATCAAGAAATGAGTTGTAATTATCAAAACCCATATGGCTAAATGTGACTTTCAAAAGATTTACGAATTTTGGTTAATTTTTTTATGCTTTAGCAGTTTTTAATTATGGTAGATTTCTAATTTTATATATGACATCTGTCCAAGACTTGTATTCCAGTGCTTACGAATATTATGTAGGATCACATGAATGTATACATGTAATGATAATTAATTTAAAATGTAAAAAAACAAAGAAGAAATATTGATTACTTGACGAGAGGGGTCGGTTTCAGATTTTCCATGGGCACAGACAAAACTCTGATCAGGGTAAACAAAAACGGTGATTTTCCATATTCTTAAAGTGACTAGGGTTCCCATAAACAGTCTCTTAATTTTATTGATTGATGGCACTTGTAGTATTCAATATACATATATATCCAAGACACACCACAGAAACAAGTCTCACAATCTCTTGACAGCTATGTATATTTGTCTACATTGAAGTTTACAAACTATAATGAACACTCGAGCAAACCCTATAAAGCAAAAACGTTTCTAGGAACAGTAATCATTACAGAGAAGAAATAAATAACCTTAAATCTCTTGTTTTCATATTAGTGTTTAGAAACACAATGATGAAGTTTAATCAGTAAAATAAGATGATAGAGAAGAATCAATCAAACGTCAAAATCAGCAGAATAAAAGCTGAACAGAAGAGAAAGAAATAATTACAAGTGATTGAAACTTGCTGAGCTACTATTACCTCTTGCATGCATCTCACGTATCTTGAGCTGGCTTGCAAGCAGCTTTTGCCTAGTCGATTTGGAAGGCTCTTGGCATTTTCTTTTCCTTTTGAACAACCAGAGATAGCTAGCATGGAGGTTTTGCCTAGTCGATTTTGGATGATGCCCATGTTTTGTATAGATTTCGGATTCCAACCTCTCATTTCATAAGGAAAAAAAAAAAACCATGGTAATTTTCACTTACAACAAACAATTTTTTTCTATGAACTGTCAAGGCTAGCTGGTATCGTGGGGTATCTTTTAAGGGTATGACAAATTGACAAATGATAGTTCAAGTGATACATCTAGGGGCCAGGTCCAGGCAAACAAACATGCCTCCTCTCTGTTGTGACATGGGATTTGTGACATCATGGTTCACGGGCCAAAATATAGATGGTAGTCCTTAAAATGTGGTCAGGTGTTTAAAAATCATTTTAATTTGGAGGGTATAAGTGTTGTTCAACATCCAGTGAGAACGGATATAAATAAAGTTGAGAATAAATCATTTGTCATAAGTTATTTTTCCATCAAATTCAAATTCAATAAAGCAAGGTGACAAAATTTCAGAAAGTAACTAAAAACTTCAAATTTTGTGATAAGATGTTTTTTTTCTTACATAAATAAACCAATTTAATAAAAGTGATTGAGTGGTCATCCTAATATAATTATCGATTTACATGTCGGGAGGGTAAACCCGTCAACCTTTAAAATAATAATAAAAAAAACATTGTAAATCATAAAGAAACATCATATCTGTTAGAGAATAATATAAATCATATCATGGAACCTCACCTAACAACTTAAGTTATTGGGTTGAGATGGTTCTTTGACAATATCTAAAATAGATTTACCATCACATATTAAAATGTGACATATATATATATAATTAGATTTGCAATTCAGATTTGAAATTAAAAGCCACTGAATGCAATATTATACAGAGAAGTTTTGAAGAGGAAACAATCTCTTTCAAGTATAAGGCATGCTTCAAAAGAAAGAGGCATTGTATGATGATGGCGGCTTTGGAAAGTCCCATCTCAGGTCATCTTTAGATCCAAGAAAATGATCATTCTCAGTGGTGGGAGGAGTAGAACATGAATCTGCTATTTTAAAATAGTTGTTGGTCATTATACCTTGGAAAGAATGATGAGCCAATCTAATTGAAAGTAGGCACCACTTTCACAAATTTCAGCAACTTTTTGATCTGCTGGACATTGAAATTGAAAGAAGAAGCCGGTTGGGTGCAGAAGACGAGCACAAGGGAATGTTTATTCTCTTCTGCTTGTGGGAAATTAGAGATTTTTATCTCTTATTCATATCCAAAACAGTGTCGAATTGAATTTCACCCGGGTATTCACTAGCGAAGTACAACTCTAGTTTTTTAGTTTGTAATAATTATTAATAAGATTGTTATACTCTTAACAAAATATTAACATTATAATTTTCCTCGAAATTAATATGTAATCTTACCCACCATTTAAATAATATGGCCAAATAGTCTAATCTAGATTTTTTAAATCCCTGCATATTACATCAATTTATATTCAACTTCATTATGGTATAAATAAAATTTAAAAAAAAAACAAATTCCAATCAAGTACTTAAACTGAGATATTATTAGTAATTTTATATTAATTCTGGAACACATCTAAAACTTATAATCATTTAGTTATTAAAACTGCAATATTAAGCACACAAATCATATTAATTAAAAAATTTAAAAAGTAAAACAAAAACCTTGAAAATAGTTCTATATATATTAACTATTTCAAAATCATAGTTTAGAATTAATACACTAGCTACTAGAAAGCTTAAGTTTTGAGGTGCAAACCGAACTATCAATTATTGAATTGAACAAGTCTCTGTCCAATTTCCTCACATGTAGACGTAGCCCATCAAACTCCCTAGCATCCAAAATGCATGCTAGCTGCAAATCGTAAAATCCCTACATTATCAAGTATCAGGTGTAGGTTCTTCAGCTAGCCACTAGACAGCTAAGCTGATTAATTAGTACTACTTTGAACAAAATGCTTAATCCCCCACACATTAGGAGATCAGAGAGGAAGGGAAAGACTTTTGTTTTTCTTCTCTCTGTGACATATACAAGGAAAGAAGGGGACACGCACCTCGTCAAGACATGATGCCACATCGCAAGACTATGAATTTAAAGCTAGTACATAATTACATCAAACTGTAGGTGAAACGATGTGGTACCTACTTTGTGATTAATTTTATGACAAAAAAAATAAAATAAAAAAAGAGAGGGTGACTTTTGGAGGTTTTTGCCATTTCCATCGAAACACGTTGAGAAGTCGGCAGAGTTACATGTGGTTTTTCAATATTCCAATGATCAGATAAACTAAACTAATTTAGCTGCAATTCCCATGAAAATTGGATGAAGATCCCTTGACAATGCTTGCATGCCTAAGTCAAATTGAATAATGATAGTATGGATATATATGTGTTTTCTTTTCATCTTTTGACATAAAAAAGAAATATTTTCGCGAGAAACATAGAGAAAACGATAATGTTTCTTAAGTATTATTTGTTTATTTCTGTTTTTTTGAGAGGTTCTAAGGTTACTCTTTTCCCTAAATCTCATTTATGAATCATAAAGTTTACCTGAGACTTTGAATTTAGAAATCCTATAAAACCCATCAACTAAGAATCATCTCCTTGATATGCTTTATTCAGTAAATTCACTCAAAGGCAACCATATACAACTACCTCTTGGTTAAATATTTTTCCCGGATAGAGGAAGATGAACCAAATTAATGTTCTTATTTGATAATATTTTAAAAATATTTTGTTTATTGTTTTGCGAAGATGAATAATATATTTTGCCTAACATGGGACTGCAACTTGAATACTCCATCTTTGACAGTATTGGAGAACTACATATATGTAAATACGTTGGAATAATTATTTTTATATAGTAAATTGGAATGATTGTTGGAGACTGAATGGGTAGTTTTTTTATACGACATTGCCTCTTTTTTTTTCCTTTTAGTTTCCCAACCTTTACTGTATCTGATGAGATGTCAGAAAGGACTTATCATTGCGTAAAACTCTTGATTGGAGATGCTCCATTCACGCCTTGCATCACTCATTTTTTTGTTGAAAAATGCCACAAGGACTTGCGAACAACTCCCTTTCCACCTTTTTGGGAGAGTTTTTGAGCTTCAAAATCTGAAAGAAGTAGGATTTTT
>Ga0307515_10019489_pt1 | contig 12200 bp, 8 predicted proteins | sample 17_EM_MG_FD_194513 | JGI IMG/M metagenome (GOLD analysis project Ga0307515, IMG submission 194513) | Populus trichocarpa ectomycorrhiza microbial communities from riparian zone in the Pacific Northwest, United States - 17_EM | ecosystem: Host-associated > Plants > Roots > Unclassified | place...
CCCTCGCAGCTTGAATTGATTGGTTGATCTAATTTAAATCACTGCATTTCTTACAATTATCTATTTTAATTACAAAATAAATAAATAAAAATCGATTTTTAAACTACCCCCTGACATTGCTTGACACAAGGCTCTTTGCCTTTTGTGCTCAGGAATTCAATACACATATAATGTATTCAATTTAGTATAATATAATTTTAAGGTCGTTTTGTCTGGCCAGATTTCTTGGCCTCCCACACCGTGGAAAGTCACTTGCACATCATGTTCTTAGCTATAGCCTTTCATGCGCCGTCACGTTATTTTCTTAATAAAAAAAAAAAGTTCTCAGCCCAACGGCTGTTTTTTATAGAGTTATATTAACTTGTGTTTGGGAACACAAGATGTTTTTTTAAAATAATTATTTAATTTAAAATATATTAAAATAACATTTTTTATTTTATTTTTATATAAATCCATTAAAAACTTCAATTTTTTTATAACTATAATCTCAATTTTAATTTTGAAAAATTAATTTTTAATTGATCATCATACTTTTCTTAAATATTTTGCATACACGAGAGCATATGAGAAGCAAATTCCAACAAATAAAATGTTGTCAACATATGGTAAAATTATAAATAAATAAAGTTCATGCTTTTCAAATATTATTGGCTTGGGGTTTTTTAATTCAAATATTCTTGATTTTTTTTAAAATTTTCATATATGTGGTATTATTTTCAAGTAATGATTTTATCAATTGACACACATGTTTTTTAACAGGTGTCACATGATGTAATAAAATTGAATGGAAGAAAAGCAATTTTAATGAAAACACATAGTAGAATGGTAGAATTCATATAAAAGTTTTATATAAATGCAAAATGCATAAAAAAAAAGTATAAAGGCAAAATATGCCACTAAAACTGTTTGGAAACACCTTTTAAACCGTGTTTCTAAAAAATTCAATTTTTTTCTTCTAAAATTTAATATGTTTTGTATGTTTTGCATCGTTTTGATGTGCTGATGTCAAAAATAATTTTAAAAAAATAGAAAAATATCATTGACATGCATTTCGACACGAAAAGTTATTTGAAAAGCAACCGTAACCACACTGCCTAATATATCCTTGTGGCTTCATACCTCAAGGTTGCGACACATCAGCGCAAAACCCCAACACTTCAATATTCCATCATAATTCATATAAAAAATAATAATAAATTGAAAATTATTTAAAATAAACAAACATTCATTCAGGGTTCGAAAATGACTCTCGAGAGCTGCTAGAATGAACTGAAAGTTGCTGGAACGGAACCTGGAAGTGGTGGCGCGTGGGAATCATATGCTGGTAGTTGACAAATGAGTGGGACTACAGTGTTTACACCTCACACTCCATCACCAAACTTGCAAAAATAAAACAAGAAGCCCAACCACACTCCAAGCATTGTTACCCCAACCACACTCTAGTTGTGCTGTACTCGTCATGGTATTTTAGCATGTATTTACACCATGTCTCTTACAAATGCTTTTGTGTATTTTTTTTTTGCTTTGATTTTTCTTGTACTTTTACAATTATAATTTTTTTAATGCTGTCAATGTGGAGTTGGTGAGCTAAAGATAATAATAAAAAAATAACTCTTTTAAAAATAGAGAGGAGGAACTCAAGTAGTCTACTCCAATTAAACTATTAAAGAACTAAAATGAGTTGAAATTTGCCTAGATTTCAAATGTTATTGGAAGTTGCAAGGAAAAAGACTTTCCTCGTGGCATTGTTCTGGAAATTCCAGTTGAAAACTTCAACTAGCCAACTCCATCTCCCTCTGACTTTTCGAGAAACCAAACTGATATGAAAAATATTGTTTTTATGTTTTAAAAATATTTTTAAGTAAATTTGAATTTTTTAAATATTTTTAAATCATTTTAATATGTTAATTTAAAAAATAATTTTTAAATAAAAAATATTTTAAAAGCAAAGGTGGGAATCTCAACTTTCTCTGGCAAGAGGAGACAACTCGTGTTTTTTTATAGAACATTGACCCATCCTTCGTCGCTCCACGATGCCCGGTCCTTTCATTATCAATATAATTTTCTTTTATTTATTCCCATTTCTATTAGAATAATATTATTTTGAGGTTGTCCTGTCTAGCCCAGGTTTCTTGGCCTCCCACGCCGTGGAAAATCACTTGCTCATCATATCCCCATAGCCCTTCATGCGCCGTCACGTTATTTTCTTAATTAAAAAAAACAAATTCCCAGCCCAACGGCTGTTTTTTACAGCGTTATATTAAACTTGTGTTTGGTAATGTTTTTCTTAAAGAATTATTTAATTTAAAATATACTAAAATGATATATATATTTTTTATTTTTTTATATAAATCCATTCAAAATACATGTAAAAACACTTTATTTTATTTATTAAATAAAAAATAATTTAAAAAATAGATTTACAAATACTTTCTAAACCCAACCCGTTCGAGTTTCAAATTTTAAAGGTTAATATATATACATATTTTTATAAAAATTAAGGTAATTTATTTTTAAAAGAGTTTAATATCTTTTTATCAACTCAGGCCAGTTTCTTCTTCTATTTTTTTAACTTGAATTGGTCAGCCAGTTCATAACTATAGCTTTTTTTTATCACATGGTTCTGACTATGTGGCATATTATCAGAGGACCACGTCACCAGGCTTAACAATAATGTGGTAACTTGAAAATCCCCGAGCCACCGCCACAACTAGGGAATGCAAGGGGAATAAAGAAGATGCCACCCTAATAATCCCCTGCAACCATATCCATCAAGTTCACACATCCCTAAAAAAATCAAGGATTCTGTTTTACTGACGTGGAAACTAACCATTTGTTGAAACGTTTAGGCGAGGTCAGACTGCATCGCAGAAAAATCAATGCCTTCATTTGTTCCGATTAATCATAATTTCACGTCTATAGTTTATTCGAAAAAATTAATTAGTCCTTGTAGTTTAAGAAACCAGTACCCAATCCCTGTTTTTTTAAATTATTTATAATGTAATCCTTTTTATCAATTTTATGTTCTTTTTTTTTTCATTTATTTACTTCTTCCTTTTCTAAAAATAGAAAAAAAGCACGTGGGATGAGAAAATTTATTAAAAATATAAAAATTATTAGATAATCCTAGTATAATGCACTCATTCACGTAAAAATGTTATAATACTTTATAATTTCAAATATTTAACCATCATGTGATGTTTATTTACAATTTCAAATATTTAACCATCATAAATATTTTTACAATATTTATATCATTTTAAAAATATATAAATTACATTTTTTTATTCAATACGAAGTGAAACATAAAAATAATAGTTTTTTTTATCCTAATTTTACCCAAATAAGAGATATATATGCACACATATGAAATAGTTAATAATTTCTCGTAAATAAATATTTTGTAACAAAAAAATAGAATTAAATTTTTATTTTGTGAATTGATGTAAGTTTTTTTTGGTTAGAAATAACTTATTTTAAATCAAATTTTATTGTAAAATTAAGTCAGAATTTTGACCTAATTAATTTTGATTTTAGTTTTTCACGTATAGATTCTAACCTATAATACATATATTATTAAAAAAAGTTGATTTAATTCATTTTCATAAATCATGTTTCTAATTTAAAGTGATTTTAAATTATTTTTATCATGCATTATTTATGAAAATAATTTTTAAATTGTAACTCAAAGCTAAAAGTCGATTTCATAAGCCATATCAAATGTACTCTAAATTAAAAAAAGGGCAATACTAGATAAAGGACTATTTATTTATTTATAACATTTCAGGGGCTAAGTTATTACTTTTAATAAACTATAAGAACTGAATTAGAACCAACTCTCCTAGTCTCCCTTCCTCCCAGCCAGAGCTCTGAACCAGCAGTATATTAACGTTCTAGAAGAGAGCGGCACGCAGCCCTAGGTCTTCCAGTTGCTCTCCACACGCCTCTCTCTCTCTCTCTCTCTCTCTCTCTCTCTCTCTCAAATCATCATCAATCAAATCTCAGAAACAGCCATGATTTGTTGTTAGCTTCCTCTCTGCAATCTGAGCTCATCATCTAATCCTTATCTGGTGCGCTTTTTTATGTGAAATCATCATGCATATAACAGGCTTAGGATCAGCCTCTTCAATTCTTAGGGCTTCTAGGGCTAGGTTTCCTCCTCCCGTCTCCAAAACTTCCATTCTCTATTCTCCTAAATTTTCTCCTTCTTATTTGACCACTAATAACCAACTCCGATCTTTGAGCTTCTCCTCCGCTGTTCGATCTCTCCGCTGCTCTTACCCTCGCTGGAGCCACGGTGTCGATTGGCGCTCTCCTGCTACTCTTCGCCACCAGATCAGAGCCGTTGCTCCCGTTGTCGAACGCTTCCAGCGAAAGATCGCTACTATGGGTATTCTTCATTCTCGTCTCCCCCAATAATCATCTGTTTCGATTTCTGTAGTTAATTATTCTAGCTATAGAATTTCAGGGCAAATCATTTTGCCGTTTCAGAAATGATTGATTTTTTGTAATCGGCTGGTTACTTTCTCAGTACTGAAGTGGATGGTTCCTTTTATTTGAGAACCTGCTTTAATTATTAATTATTAATGATAAAATAATAACAGCACTGATTAAATATGTTTGTTTTCTTAAGCTCATGAACATCCTTTCAAGGGGATTTTCACCAGTCTCCCCAAGCCAGGAGGCGGCGAGTTCGGAAAGTTCTATAGCTTGCCTGCTCTTAATGATCCAAGGATCGGTATTTTCTGCAACATTTGTGCTTCATTTCATTTGGGTTGTCAAATTTAAGTCAACTTAGCAAGAGAGCTTTGACTGTATGTGATCTGTGATGTGTGTTTATTGTGTCAATAACAGAGAAACTGCCCTATTCCATCAGAATTCTTCTGGAATCTGCTATTCGTAATTGTGATAACTTCCAAGTAACAAAGGGTGATGTTGAGAAGATCATTGACTGGGAAAACACAGCTCCGAAACTAGTTGAGATTCCGTTCAAGCCTGCTCGTGTTCTTTTGCAGGTATGTCTGAAGCTTGAGAAGGTATACGCTGTTTTGGCCATGATAATGAATTTGTGTTTAATCTGTACGTTTTGTTTTCAGGATTTTACTGGAGTACCAGTTGTTGTTGATCTTGCTTCTATGCGGGATGCTATGGCTCAACTTGGCGGTGATTCCAACAAGATCAATCCTTTGGTGCGAGTCTTTTTTTTCATTAAGTTTGCTACAAGTAAAGTCAGTTTGATTTATTATAATCAGTTTTTGTATAAAAAACGGTGCTAAAACACCTTTCCTAGACAAGCCTAGTAAATATTGCTGCCTGTATGCTTCTGGAAATCTGAAACCGCTGTTTTCTGTCTGATCTCATCTTGTTCATTGATCCCGATCAAATTCTGGAAATTACTTTGTTTCGCAGGTTCCTGTAGATCTTGTCATTGATCATTCAGTTCAAGTTGACGTGGCAAGATCAGAAAATGCAGTGCAGGCAAACATGGAGCTTGAATTTCATAGGAACAAGGAAAGATTTGCCTTTCTTAAATGGGGTTCCACTGCTTTCCAAAATATGCTTGTGGTTCCTCCAGGTTCTGGTATTGTTCATCAGGTATAATATAAAAGGGTGGTGTATTTCGTGTTCTGAGATTTGACATATTGAATTATAACTATCACTTCCTTTAGCAAGCCAATTATATCCCAGTTTGCATGCTCTTTACTTTTTAATATAATTTCTTATGGTAGTTGATAAATAACTAAAAGCTCAGACTAAGCATCAAATTTATTTTTATTGATGTATGGTGGTTGCACACTTAAATTTCAGGTGAATCTTGAATATCTTGGACGCGTTGTGTTCAACACTGATGGTGTTCTCTACCCTGATAGTGTGGTTGGAACTGATTCTCATACAACCATGATTGATGGGCTAGGAGTAGCTGGCTGGGGAGTTGGAGGTATTGAAGCAGAAGCTGCAATGCTTGGCCAGGTAGTTAATGTGATATCTCATTGTCAAAAAATATTTCACCAGTGTCAATACTAGAACTTCCCAAAAGATAACTAGCATGTCATCTTAAACCATGTTTCTATCACAGAAGAGTATGAATGCAAAGGTGAAGAATTTGCATTTTATTTGTACGCATTCTTAACTTATTTTGTTGCGGGATTCCTATATTTTTTAATGAAGTGTATATCAGCATTATGTGGTTAAGTTTGGGCTCAAGTGCAATTTTCCCATATTATGCGAGTGCTACTAATTTATCACTTCTATGGATGCTTCTTTTTACTACTTATATAGTTGTATAGTGTTTCTTTAATACTCAAGGTGTACTAGTTGTATAGTGTTTCTTTAATACTTAAGGTGAATTTGTTTTTCTTTCACAAATTATGTATGGGGTTGGTAGTGCATGAATGCTTTGGGATGCTATTCATTTTCCACTATCTGAAATAAGTGTGGAGGAGCATTATGCAATGATTTTGTCTCTTTACATTGTACTTTCTCAAATTGACAGCCCATGAGCATGGTGTTGCCTGGCGTTGTTGGGTTCAAGTTAAATGGAAAGTTACACAATGGTGTCACAGCTACTGACTTGGTTTTGACGGTGACTCAAATGCTGAGGAAGCATGGTGTTGTGGGAAAGTTTGTTGAGTTTTATGGTAATTTGATTCATGGACCTTAATTGACTTAGCTATCAATTGCTTTTTCTTGTCTTTTTTGGATGACGATTTAATATTGTCTGTTTCCTGCAGGTGATGGAATGAGTAAGCTATCATTAGCAGACAGGGCTACTATAGCTAACATGTCTCCTGAGTATGGTGCAACTATGGGGTTCTTCCCAGTGGATCATGTTACATTACAATATCTCAAATTGACTGGAAGGAGTGATGAAACTGTGAGTCTCATTTCTTGTTTCCAACATATAGTTGTTTGCAATTTGAAATCTATACTGGATGCTAATTGACGGGTCTTCTTTTATTAGGTGGCAATGATAGAAGCATATCTCCGTGCAAACAAAATGTTTGTTGACTATAACGAGGTAGAACCTTTTACTCCTTTTTCAATGTTTATCTTTCTTCTGAGCATTTGATATAATCTTTATTTTGTTATTTAACGTGCAACTATGGAATTACTAATTTTTCCCTCACCAATTAATTCAGCCCCAACCAGAAAGAGTGTACTCAGCCTATCTACAATTGGACCTTGCGGATGTTGAGCCCTGCATTTCTGGACCAAAGAGGTGTGCACTTTTTTACATGCGTTAACTCCCGTTCATCAACACTATCTCACACACTGACACCTTGTAGCTCATTTTCGACGACTTCAATGCAAATCTAACATATCCCCTTCGATTTATAGCTCATCAAAGCATGTGTCATTCCTTGCAGGCCACATGATCGTGTTCCATTAAAAGAAATGAAGGCTGATTGGCATGCTTGTCTCAATAACAAAGTTGGATTTAAGGTTTGTTGTAAGCCATTTCATTCAGTGTGGATAACTGATATCCATAATCTTTGTTTCCATTAGATCCAGTTGTCTAAAAATTTTAATATAATTTGTCGTTTCCCTGTTAAAGACTTTGATAAATTGAGTCAAAGGAAGTGCATCTGCTTCATATCATAATGACTATATGGTCGCCAGTGGTTCAGTTTCTGGATTTCATTGGTTCCTATAGAGTTCATAGTTATACTGCATTTTTTTTTTACACTGGTCTGTGTGGCTTCTCTTTGATACAAGTTGGCTGGATCTATATGTTTCCACAGTTAAAAGCCATTGGACGGTGCTTTTTTAGCCGAGAAAAAGATAGGTGGAAGTTTATGTTTTTCACTGAACCGTGAATGCTGGATCACTGTATTTATTAATGTTGCTCAAATTTTCATCCTTTGCTGGATTTAAATGACACTCATCGATTACCTTTAGTTATGCTTTGTCCATTTACACAGCTATAATGAAATTTCCTTGTCACTTCCATAACATGTGCCAGTAACAGCACCACCTTTAACTTTGTTTGTCTGTCTCCTCTTCAATCACAAGGAGTAGTAAGCCTCTTCCATCTATCCTACCATTAGCTGTTAACTCTCAACCCTGACTTCACTGTAAATTCATCCATGATGTCCACACCCTATGTATGTTTGTATACAAAGGGGTAGTTTACTGGGGATGTGGGTGATTTATTGTCATTTGCATTTCTGTAGGCAATGATAATTTGCTGTTGATAGTGAAGCAAATGTATCCAATCTTAATAGGGATTGAGTGGATTTGGATTCATTTTTATTTAATTTCTTGGGTAGGATACCATTGACGTGGCTCAACTTCTGATTATTGGTTTTCTACAACTAAATTTTTAATCTGATATGAAAACAGGGTTTTGCTGTACCAAAAGAGGCACAGGACAAAGTGGCAAAGTTTTCATTCCATGGACAGCCAGCAGAGCTGAAGCATGGTAGTGTTGTGATTGCTGCAATCACAAGCTGTACCAATACATCAAATCCCAGTGTCATGCTAGGTGCTGGTCTTGTTGCTAAGAAGGCTTGTGAACTTGGTTTAAAGGTTAGGCATGCATAGACTTCTTGTACTTGTATTCTTGAAGGTGCCTCCTCCTGCTGTTATGCCAATTTTCTTTCCCTGATCTTATCAATATGGCACAAGCATTTGTTTGGGCCTTCTTTTATTTCTAAGAATGTAAAAGCTACTGTAGAATTGAATTATTCTTTAATTATCATTTCATAATTGTCCACAGGTAAAGCCATGGATAAAAACAAGTCTAGCCCCAGGCTCCGGAGTTGTTACAAAATATTTACTCCAAAGGTAACTGAATAATTTGAATGGTTTTAGAATGCAACTTCCTTTTAATTTTCCGTACTTGAGAGAAAAACATCAGTTAATTATGTTTGTTTTTTCTTTTTTGCATTTTGTAGTGGGCTGCAAAAATATTTGAATGAGCAGGGCTTCAATATTGTTGGATATGGGTGCACAACATGCATTGGAAATTCTGGGGATTTGGATGAATCTGTTGGCGCTGTTATTACAGAAAATGGTAATTTTGAGATTATATCCATACCATTAGTTCTTTGACCGCGTCTGCATTTGAACTTCTCTTTTCTGACTACTCCCTCACTTTCTCTCTGCAGACATTCTTGCAGCAGCTGTGCTTTCTGGTAACCGAAATTTTGAGGGCCGTGTCCACCCCTTGACAAGAGCCAACTATCTTGCTTCACCTCCTTTAGTGGTTGCCTATGCCCTTGCTGGGACGGTATGTTTACCATTTAGACTGTGCTTGTTATGACCTTGCTTTATATGGTTTAGGGAGAGGAATGCGAGTTAATTAGTGTTGAAGGGATCTAAGTGTTGACCTAAAGAGGAGCTGGCTAAATTTTTTTGAGTAGCAGTGTCGGTTTTTTCTCTCTTTGTCAAACTTATACCATGCATCACATTTACTTACATTTAGTGTTGTGCCCCACTGGCATATGTCTTTAAGAATATTCTAATTAAATTTTGTTCAAGATTTATTTTTGTCCTCACCAGGGCCCCCTTGTAACTTCTTAAAGCTTCTAACAACACTCTTAACTCTTCGTGCCTTATACTCTTTACACCGTTACCGCTCTACCCTTATATATTCCATCCTGTTCTTTACACGCCATGTCAAACTTTGCTTTAGCTGCCCCAAGTTCCTAATGTTTTTCTCTGTTATGCTATTAGATAAGGTTTGTTGATTACATTTTTGTTTTGAAACTTAGATGTACGGTGAAGGGTTTTTTCTTCGCAGCTCCTAATTCAACATAATTCAACTATTTTATGTTGAACATTCTATGTAATGTTTGCTTTTTGGGGATCCAGTTTCTTTGCTGAGCTTCCATTGAAAATCTCATTCTTATTGTTGCTGCTCTTCATCAATAAGGTGACATGAAAATGTTTTCCAGGTTAACATTGACTTTGATAAGGAGCCAATTGGAACAGGAAAGGATGGTAAGAGTGTCTATTTCAGGGATATCTGGCCAACAGCAGAGGAAATTGCAGAGGTAGATACTGTCAACTTTGCTTGTACCTCTTGTTCTGTAATATGATGTTTTACTGCTAGAATGGACTGAAATTTACTCGTGATGCATATTTTTCAGGTCGTTCAATCCAGTGTGTTGCCTGCTATGTTCAAAAGTACATATGAGTCTATCACAAAGGGCAATCCCATGTGGAATCAGCTATCTGTACCAGCTTCAACTTCCTATTCATGGGACCCTAGCTCAACCTATATTCATGAGCCTCCATACTTCAAGAACATGACCATGAATCCTCCTGGAGCTCATGGGGTGAAGGATGCATACTGTTTGCTTAACTTTGGTGATAGTATCACGACAGATCACATTTCTCCAGCAGGAAGCATCCACAAAGACAGTCCTACTGCAAAGTATCTCCTTGAGCATGGGGTGGATCGCAAAGACTTCAACTCTTATGGAAGTCGTCGTGGAAATGATGAAGTGATGGCTAGGGGAACTTTTGCCAATATTCGCCTTGTTAACAAATTTTTGAATGGGGAAGTGGGACCCAAGACTGTCCATATTCCTACAGGCGAGAAACTCTCTGTGTATGATGCTGCAATGGTAAGTCTCTTGGTATTAGATGCTGCACAATTTTCCATCTTGACTTATTTCCCCTAAATTTCACTCCTCCATCGACAATATCATTCATTTATAGTTTATTTTATGCTAACTGAAATAATAATTAAGGAATTCTAGATGGACTGTATATGCCTTTAGTATAGAAGTTCCCTTACGAATTTTCTTATAGTTCAGTTGTATGGGCTCAGTTGTTGCATACACTGATGGACTTGGACATATTTTAAGTGTCACAGACATGATATGTTTCTGCAATCTGAAGAGGTTTCCTGTGGTTTTGTGCCGATATATCCATGTTTGCAAATAACCCATGTTTGTGAACTTAGATTTTATCATTTCTATTAATTAACTTTGAGTGATCAATCTACTATTCCAGAGGTACAAGAACGCTGGACTTGACACCATTGTTTTGGCTGGAGCTGAGTATGGAAGTGGAAGCTCCAGGGATTGGGCTGCCAAAGGTCCAATGTTATTGGTGAGTTTTTCCTTTCGTCATTTCAGCTTGAGTAGGTTTTTACCCATCTGACTCTGTTTTGAATTTCAATGGTGTGGATGCACCCACCCGTGTAAACGATCTTATGGGCTTCATTTGTTGTAGGGAGTGAAAGCAGTGATTGCCAAGAGTTTTGAGAGAATTCATCGCAGTAATTTGGTGGGAATGGGAATTATTCCCCTTTGTTTCAAGGCTGGTCAGGATGCGGACACACTAGGATTGACTGGTCATGAGCGCTATACTATTGACCTTCCAAGCAATATCAGTGAGATAAGACCTGGCCAAGATGTGACTGTCACAACTGACAATGGGAAATCCTTCACCTGCACAGCTCGCTTTGACACTGCGGTGATTCTCTTTCTTAAGCTCTTTATTATTTCAAGTTCATGTTTGATTAATGTTGGAACATGGGGATTGCTCAAGTTTTTCTTGGAAATCGAGGGAGTAATTTGGGAAATATATTAACTTAATTCAACTTATATGAACAGCAGGAACAAATTATCAATAGTATGTTCAGTCCTGCATGGTATTGGCAAACACTAAATTGAAAAATGTGGTCATTTGTTGAGAACGGAGAAGAATTTTTTCAACAAAAACAAAAAAAAGTCAAGATTATTACTATTTTTTCGTTTTGGACTTCATTTTTTTAAAAAAATTGGAGTATTAATATGTTTCTAAGATGTTCCTAATTATTGTGGATAGTTCAAATATTTTCCACTTTTATAGCTGCTGGGTATAATTTTTCCAACTCCTCCTTGGATGGCATGTATATATCTCTACACGAATAGTATTGGGTAGCATCCTGCTGTCTTTTTTAATTTTTTTTTCGTGTGCATTATTGTGATCGTCTTTAAAAGTTAGATAGATGGAAGTGCATGGCCACATCTTTTGCATGGTTGAAGGCCTGCTCATTTTTCTTAGCTGATGCCCTTAATTGCAATTGCAGGTGGAATTGGAATATTTCAACCACGGAGGCATTCTTCCATATGCTATTAGGAGTTTGATGAAGCAGTGATTACTCCTACACTGGTCAAGGCCTTCCTGCCCCTGATAACTTTCTCGATTGTATAACGTGAGAAGAAAATAAGAGTTTTAATAAATGGGAAAAATCCTTTTCA
>Ga0307515_10019490_pt1 | contig 12200 bp, 6 predicted proteins | sample 17_EM_MG_FD_194513 | JGI IMG/M metagenome (GOLD analysis project Ga0307515, IMG submission 194513) | Populus trichocarpa ectomycorrhiza microbial communities from riparian zone in the Pacific Northwest, United States - 17_EM | ecosystem: Host-associated > Plants > Roots > Unclassified | place...
TTATTAAATTTTAAATAAATATTTATAATAGTATTTAAGAATCATGTCAAAACCAAAAGATAAGTGAATTTGTTAAGTTTTTTTTAGTGTAAAAAAAAAAACCAAATAAAAGAAAAAGGAAAAAGGACAACAAAGTGTCAAGCCTAGTGTCTGGCCCACTAGTAGCAAGTGCGCACGCGCGTGGCATTTCTTCATTCTTAAAAAAATATATAGACAACAGATCATTTTGTCACCTTAAAAAAATATTGGCTCCCGGCTCTTAAACTCATGACCTCAAGGTTTAGATATACGAGTTAACCAATTAAGCTACGACATGAAGTTATTTTCATTTAAATTAAATAGGTATATTAATATATGTATGTTCATATAAATAGTGAAGCATCATTAAAAAAAAAAAAAACACATTGTTTTAGTGTTGTAGTGTTATTATTGGTCATTAATAAGCTACACTAGTATATTGCAATATGCTTTCAAGATGTACGCAATTGTAAAACCCACCATTTTTAATCTATGTTGGGGAATATTAATGTATATTTTTTCTAATGAAATTACTATGAGAAATAAACACAATTAAATTAAAAATCATGCATCATTACAAACGTAATAAAGTTATAGTCCTCAAGTTCCTATAAGATGTGCATATACTTGCATACATACTTGTAAAAGAGAGAAGAAGGAAAGGTCCATTTATGCCATCAATTTCTTTCGAGACAAAGAAAAAAGGAATAATCTCTAAGCTATTATGAAAGATGAAAGACTGTGCATGTCTATTAATGTTGCGGCAAGTGCGCACGGTGACTTCTAAGAACACATTGTTTAGTGGTGTAAGGAATTCGTTGTTTGAAAATATATTAAAATAATATATTTTTTAATTTTTAAAATTTATTTTTAATATTAATATATTAAAATAATTAATAAACACATAAAAAAATATTTTTAAAACACAAAAATAAGTTCAACAGAGATGAGTTTCTGTCGGCATATGCTAAATTATAGTTTTAAGTTCATCACTTGTCTGTGTGTAGGATTTAATTATACGACGACGTACAATGGTGCAAGTATCAATATTTTCTTATTTAGTGCCTACGACGTTCAAATTCCTGGACCACTTTCCATGCAACTTGCCATGACTTCTGCATTTGATCCCACTCATACTTACCAGGCATGGCTCAGGTAAAGTATGATTATATATTCTCTACATTATAATTTCAAGTTTGAATTTAAGAGGAAGTCATGAGAAATAAGTTTTTTCTTTATAATAAAGGGTAAAATGCATTAAGATCTTATGCTAGGGTTTGCCTGGGGCAGATTATACCTTTGAAAAGTTTGAAGAAAAACCTTCAAGTCTCCATCCATCCATCCCTTTTATATATATATATATATATATATATATATATATATATATATATATATATATATATATATCAATGGTTTGAAGAAATTCAATGTCGCGTTCTTATAATAATATATATAAAGTAATTGTTATTTTAATCTAAATTAATTAATGCAGTAATGCACCTACATGATAATGTTGATTGACAAGCTTGAAAAGCCCCACAACATATATTAGGCTACGGATTAGGCATGAATTGAAATCTTGACAATTGAAAAGTTAGTCAAGACAAGATCACGAAAGGATTGTAGTGGGTTAGCCTCTAAAAGCAGCCAATTAATTTAGCGTTAGTGCTAGCTAATTAAGTTATAAAATGAAATTTGGTTATCAAAAAATAGGTTCCAATTCATTGACAAGGGAGTTAAATGTTCATCTCTTAATATTTTTAACCCTTCATTTTCTTATTTGATAGTAATTTTTATTTTTCATGGGAGAAATTTAACGGGTTAGATGGTGTGTCTTTGGTGTTGTGTATGCTTCAATTGTTTTTCGCTTGAAAATAAACTAAAATAATTTTTTTAGTATTTTTAATATCAATATATCAAAATTATATATAAAAAAAACATTACTTCAATTTTTTTTTTTAGTGAAATCACTTTTAAAATACATAAAAAAAAATAGAAATCACAACACTCTCAAACATCTTAAGAGATGTTTAAATTAAGTTTTGTAACTTGAGTGTTTTTTTCCCAACTCTTCGTTTTTTTTTCTACGCGTGTAATCTTTGGTCTCATTCGTATATGTTTTACATTATTTTATATTATTACCTAATTTAAAATTTGATTTAATTATTTTTATACACTTATTGAACATCAATTACCAGATTTAATAGTTTTATCGATGAAAATTTCTCTCAGTATTTACACTAACATTCTTTTTGTGATTATTTTACCGACGGAATCACAGATGAAAACCGTCCATAAAAAAAACACTCATCAGTAATTTCTGGTCTGTCAGTAAGTTCGTCGTTAATAAATTTACCGATGGCTTTATAAATGGACCATGCGCGCCAAAAAAAAATATTAACCACTTCAATTTGTCAGTAATTCTCTAAGTACTATTTAGCATACCATCGACAGGATAACCGTAGGTAATTTTGTCGGTGAGTTGCAGTGGCATTTACAGTAATTCTATTCCAACTCTCTGGAATATACCAACAGAATTATTTCGTCGGTGATTTAATAGTTGCAGTGGCATTTGCCATAATTCTTTTTCAACTCTATAGAATATACCAACGGAAGTATTTCATCGGTAATCCCGTCAGTAATAATTTAAAAATAGTTTTTTAAAAATATATATTGAACGAAAATAGAAAATAATTTTTTTAAAATTAAATTAATATAAAATTCAAATATTTAAAAATAAATTATTTTAATATAAAAATAAAATATTCATTACAAATTTATATGTTCAAGTACAATGAAACTAGAATAGAGACGGCGCTGGAGGAGGAGGAGGAGCTAGTCATCCCCGGGACCATAGGGCCAATAAAGGGGTGCATATATACCACCCATCTGTGATCTCATATCCATAACCATTCAGCAGAGTTCTTAATAATTCGTAGAGAGTCGTTCATATTTTTCATTGAGATGGGTCGTATATTATTGCACTCATTGATCTAACAAGGTCGTGAACTTTGGAGACTGAGTGCTCGAGACCGATTGCGAGCACCCAATGGTTGAAACACTATGGGTCGTCTGCAAGTTCTTAGCCATAGTATTAAAGAGTTCGTACACCCGATTTCTATCAGGTCCACTAGACGATCATGCCTTCAACCACAAAACCGGATTGAAATCCATGTGGGTCAAAGGATTGTCCCCATATTTCTCCTTCAACCGGATGTTATATGTCTCCTAAAAATAAAATCATCAAATTCAAGTAAATAATAACTTAAGAAAAAATGGTTGAAAACCAACGTACTACAAAGTGTTGAACTCGGCTGTCGACGAACTGTTGCACCTCTTTTTGGCTATCATCACTCTGCACGTGCATTTCCATAAAAAGCTTCATTGGGCTTGGCTCAAGTCCAAGATCCGTAGTCTGCAAGAAAAAATTTTGTCAGTTAAATATATTTATAAATAACAACAAATTAAAAAAATATATATGTAATTAAAATAAATCTTACCATCCGTTTCATATGTGAAACAAACATCATGGAGTTGTCGGTGTGCATAGTAACAAAACCGTGAATTTTTTAGCTTTGGTTCCCAGCACTGAACTATGATCATCATGTGAAATACTCAGACATCATATGCTGAATGTATTCCGCCCATATAATCTCCTGAAATCCTTCCAAACTATCACGTCATTCCAGCCTGGTAAAGCACTTTTTTGGCATATTTTTTAGATTTCTTTTATGCCTCACACCAAAAATCACCCAACCTATATGATACAAATGAATTATCTATAAGTAAATGACAAATAAAATTTTAATATTTGGAATAAAAAAAATTATCCTAATTTCAATGTTACCTAGTTGTAACGTGATTCTCCAAAGCTCTCCTCATAACATTATCATTTGCTCTATCCCACTCAAATTTTTTCTTACAGTAAAAAATTATAAAAAGAAAAATTTCAGTAATTTTAATAAAGTAAACGAATTAACATAATAAATAGTAAAATTTTAAGTTAATACCAACCTTAAATCTTGAAAACCATGCATCGACCTATGGTTTCTATTCAGGATGTTTGGAAACCTAGCTTCATTGAAACAATAGAATTTTCATTGATGATTTAAATGTCGATGTTATTATTCGGGCAACCTCAATGTTTGTGAACCTGAAATTGGATAAATGTAATGAAATATTATTTGTTCATAAATTGTTAAACATAAACTAGTTCAAAGCAAAACAAAATTATATTGAAAGGGCATCCTTCCATTGCGCCTTATACACGTGGGTGAATGGATCCCGATATGAAGGGTTATGAGTTGATGCATGTGCCTCAGGTGCCTCTTCTTAGCCGGCACTTAATGACTCGTGGTTGTCATTATCATTGCTAGAAGAACTAGCAACAATCTTATGCTCACGACGTGCAATTGATTTTTTCCTAGGCATCTACCCAAATTTACAGAAAAAAAATAATTTTCATTTTAAAAAAAATTGGAAGCACCTCCCCTATACGAGAACCTGCTGAAAAAATTTTAATCTTACAAATAGACAACATATATGCCATAAACCAATTCATATTATTCTATTTCTACCAACAATTTTTATAATTCAATTCCGTAGAAAATTCTCATTTTCTACATGATAATATTTTTAATCCTAAATTTACAAGAATTTATTTTAAATGGAATACATACAATATAATAATTAAAATTAATCCTACACATTTAATTAAATATTAACAAAAAAATTCAACAAATAAAATAACTAAAATTCAACAAAATAATGAAAACATTATTTCAATAACAACTACAATTCAACATAATTATTTCTAAGTGCTAATACTTGTGATCCTAAATTCATAAAAAAAAAAATTATTCTAAATGGAATACAATACAAAATAATAATTAAATTTAATCACATTTAATTGAAGTTGAACAACAAATTTGAAAATAATAACTAAAATTCAACAAAATAATGAAATTATTGCAATAACAACTAAAATTCAACACAACTATTACTTCATAAAATTATAAAGAACAAATAATTGAACAAATAATGGCGTGCTTAATTTCTTATCTTAATGAAGAAATTATGCAAAAACAAATAATGAGTAAGGAATTAAAACTTCTTATCTTAATGGCGTGCTTAATTTCAGAGTTGAACTAGGTGTGATACAAAAACAAAAACAAAAATACATTGTTACAAAACCTCGGGAAATAAAAAAGAAAAATGAGAAGAAAATACTTCAAAAAATTTACCCGCAAATACTTGTTGGTGTTGAGAGAAAGAAAGCTTGATTTCTAGCCTTGATGTTTGAAAGACAAAATAGAATAGCAAACCACGGAGGAGAGAATAAGAGAGAAAACTAAGTTTTTAAGCCAAGATAAAAAACTAAAGATTTGTTGCCTTCATGGAGCTCTTATATTAGTTTTTACTAGGGTGAGCAAAAAAATCGAAAAACCGATTAAACCAAGAAAACCACAAAAAAAAATAACCGAAAAAACCGAACCGTGAAAAAAAACCAATTAAACCGATTAGAATTTTGAAAAAACTGACCGGTTTGGTTTTGGTTTTATAAGCCTGAAACCAAAAAAAAAAACCGAACCAAACCCAAACCGAAAAAAACCAAGCCAAACCAAGCCAAAACCGAGCCAAACAAAAAAAACCAAGCAAAACCGAAAAAACTGAGCCAAATCGGTTTGAACCGATTTTTGTTGTAAAAAAACAGAACTGAAACCAGTCGGTTTGAACCGGTTTCGTTTCGGTTCGGTTTTGGTTTTTTTTCTTAAATCAATTTGGTTACTTTTTTTTTATAAAAACCGAACCGAAAATGATCACCCCTAGGTTTTATGGATAGAATTATCGATGACCAATTAAATATTATTAATTTAAAATATTCTATCAGTGATTTCATCTGTAAAGTCTGTTTGAAATTTTCGATTTGCCCTAAAAATTGCACAAAAGCACTCCAGATTTTTTTATTATATCTGTAATTCCGTTGATATTATAGTAAACAGTCAGAACTGTGTAGCTCAATCAAAATGCTTTAATTACCAGCGCATTAAAATTCGCATTCCATTAGTGATTTCGTTAGGATACCCGTTAAAACATGCACCTCAGTCAGTAAAAAGCATTAAGTGTTAGCGTGTTGAAATTTGCATTTCATCAGTGATTCCACTGGAAATATTAAAAACTTTAATTGGCATCACCGACTTGTGAAGGGGAACAATTCTCATTGCCTCCAGAATATACCGACGGACACAGCCTATCGGTATACCCGTGTGTAATTAGTTACATAAATAGTACAGGGAGAAGGGAAACGATTCTCATTGCCTCAAGAATAATTATCATCGACTTGTGAAGGGGAACAATTCTCATTGCCTCTAGAATATACTAACAGACACAGCCTATTGATATACCCATGTGTAATTAGTTACATAAATAATACAGGGAGAAGGGAACAATTCTCATCGTCTCTGAAATATACCGATGGAAATAGCCCATCAATATACCCGTGTAATTAGTTCCATGAATAATGCTAGGGACAAGGAGAACAGTTCTCAACGCCTATGGAATATACCAACAGAAATAGCCCGTCGGTATACCCGTTTGTAATGAACAAACTGTTGGTATTTTCATCGGTGTGAAATAGTATTTGATGCCAAATTATATTTGTATTCCCTATCTATCCATCATGTAAATACTTAAATTGATAGTTGCACGCACAACACAATAACACTAATTCACATAACAATAATAAAATAAATATTTCTTTATAGAGAATTTCATCAATAAATATTACATTATAGTTTATGGCATTACACTTTCCTGTTTTGCAAATTAGTCAAAGTTTTCTTCTTCTTCAATTGACTCGTTGTCAACTCCATCACAATTTTTTACGTTGATTTCATCACTATCATAATCTTCATCGACTTGTGCATGTCCGTTGGAGCTCAAAACAACATTCAACTCCTCAACATCAACAAAAATATTCTTTAGGATGTGAAAAATTAAATTTTCTTGTAAGTCAATCGATGGAGCAACTTGATATGGATCAACTAACTCATTAACTTCAAAGACATCATCTCTCATATTTGATTCATCGTTCCCATCCTGAACAACCTCGACATGACCTCTGGGTTTGGTTTTCAATACGGATAATCAATCAACTCTTGAACGATCCTTTCTAAAGGAAAGGGTGAATATATAATAAACTTACTGACATTGCTTTACGAAAACAAAGACATCGTTGACGTTGCGGAGTCTAACTTTTGAATTAATTTCGACTAAACCATGATGGGGGATCTACTCTAATTTCTCTTTCAATGGTGTCATACTAATAATATTTGAATAAAAATACTTTATTATGCTCTCTATGATACTACAATTCAATTACTTCTTCTAATTTTTCATAATAGTCAACTTCAAACTCATTAGAAATCGATCCCTTAACACAAACCCCGTTGTTATATGCCTTTCTACCCTGCCCATATTCTTCAATATAAAACACGTGTCTATTGATGAAATACCATTGTAGCACTTCACGTTTCTTTCAGGACCGAGACTTAGTAAAGACAAAGTAAAACTAGCATTCCTTCCAAATTTATAAACCTGGTACATGAAGTACAACCATGAATAGTTAATGAGAAATGTGTAATGAAATTAAGTATCATGATAGATAATAATAATTAAACGGTAAATGTATGGGTAGATGCACCATAAAGTCAAAAAAATGACGGAATGAATATCATCTAAAGTTTGTATATTATCTGAATGATATTCGTTTCAAGCCTCTTAATGTGTTGTGTATACAACTTGTTGGAACATATATCTCTAAACAAATGACTAATCTCCATGAGTGCATCTCATATCCTATTTGGAGATAAATTCCGATAAGCAAATGCAATGAGTGTTTGCATAAACATGTGGCAATTATGGCTCTTCATTCTATATAATTTGCAATCCTCCAAATTAACCAACCTTGATATGTTTGAGGCATGTCCATCAGGAAAACAAAGACTCTTAAGCTATTGGTAGACAAGTAATTGTGCATTTTTGTCTAAGGCGAAGCTTGCTTTGAGTTTTATGACTCGTGACCCAACATAAACCAACTCCATATTTTTATGGTGACAAAACAAAGTTATATCCATTCTAGCCTAGATATGGTCCTTTGTTTTCACCTTCACGTCCATAATCATGTTGAAAATGTTCTCAAAAACATTTTTTTCTATATGCATGACGTCAAGGTTATGGCAGAGAAGATTAGTCTTCCAATAAGAAAGCTCCTAAAAAATTCTTTGTTTTACCTAATTATAAGTCAAACCAAAACTAGGAAACTTTTTCTTACCAGATTGAAAATCAAACACAATGTCACAACACTCTAACACCACGTCATACAATTCTTCACCCGAAAGATATGGCAGTGCAACTTTCCTTTCAACTCTGCTAACAAATAAGTCATTTCTATTCTTTCTATACTTGTGATCTATTGGCAAGAATCGTCGATGGCAGTAAAAAAAAGATGTTTTACCGTTGTTTATTAGTGTGAATGCCTTGTTATTTTCCATGCAGTATGGACATGCTAGTTTTTCATGCATGCTCCAACCAGAAACCATTCCATAAGATGGAAAATCATTGATAGTCCACATCAAAGTTGTCTTTATTTGAAAATTTTGTTTTGTCGATACATTATAAGTCAAAGTCCCAGATGACCACAACTACGTCAACTCATCAATCAACGGTCAAAGACAAACATCCATATTCCGACCTAGACTAAGTGTTTCCATGCTTCACCATTAAAAGGGTGCATCATCACTCCATCCACCGCATCATATGATTGGTGTCATGTCATGTGCTCAGCAGTCTTTGGTGACATGAATAACCTCTGCAATCTAGGTATGATTGGAAAGTATCTAAGTTTTTTTATATGCGACAAGAGTCTTTCCCTTGTCAGTTCTGGGTTTATAAAGAGAATGCCCACATGTCCTACACTCGGTCAGCTCTGTATTTTCAAGGTAGTACAACATGCAAAAGTTTGGACACATGTTAATTTTCTGGTATCCTAGACCGAGGGGTTTCATCATGGACTTAACAGCATAGAAGTTCTCTTTCAGCCTGTTCTCTCAAGGTAAAATGCTTCTCACTTATTCGATAATTCTGTCATAATTGGCCTAACTCAACTCATGATCCTGCTTACTGGTGAACACCTATGCAACGACCGATAATTTATTGTGATTTATACAACCATCCCATAATGGTTCATTAGAATCTTTCAAAAGATCAAAAAAACTTAGTTGCGTAATTCATCACAAAACACTTAAGTCGGTAATTCGACATAAGTTTAACATTTTACAGACAAATATAATTTTACAAAATTTAAAACAAACTATAACATATACAAATCATAAATTCATACAATAAGTTTGTTTGAGAAAAAAACTATAAAACAAGTAAACACCCAAACAAAATACACATACTATAAAAATATGCAAAAAAATAAACATTTTAAAATTGTGTTCAAATTTTTTTTAAAAAAAGGTAGATTTCCTTACTTAAGGTGGAGAATCCTCAATAAAATTTAAATCAGAACACGAATGCTGACAAATCGAGTGTTGTGGTGGCTGAAAAAGTTATGGAAGGTTTAGTTGTGTTGAGATTGAGGAGGGGTGGTTGTTTAGTTGTAGAGAAAAATTTTACAAGGAAGAAGTAGAAATGGGAGAGGGAGAGGGGGGGTTGAGCGCCAGGTCATAAATTAATTATTACTGATGGATTAACCGACGAAATTATTCTGATGGCAATTCCATCAGTATAAATGTCACGTCACCGTATGATTTGCATTTTCAAATCCCACTTTAATATCGTCCTTAATGTCATCGGTATATACCGATGGAATTTTTTCGTCGGAATATTCATGGACAAATTGTATTGTACTTCTGTCAGTAACTTCGCCTATAAAAACTTACATGTCATCGTACTGGTTGGCTTTTTTTTATTCCTTCTATTCTCACTGTGATTCTCTCGGTATATACCGACGACATATTCTCATCAGTGTTTACCGACAAATTTAGCGATGGAAAAATTTGGTCGGTAAATGTCACTGTAATATATATACCGACAGAAAAATTTTGTCGGTGTTTCGTATTTGTCAATTTTCTGATAGTGATCCTTATATTCTACCTCTCAACTGCTTTTTTACAACCTTATATTTCATTTCTCAGTCCTAAATTTCTAATTTTTAATACCAAACCCAACATAACCTTAGATGCTTAAGACTATTTGACGTGGTATTAAGCAATCCATTCCTTTCAAATAAAACACGAGAGGAATTAAAAGAAAGAAAATGACACTATTTTATTTTTTGATAATTATAAAATTTTGATACATGTGCAGCTTGATGAGTTTGAATGCATGTATTTTTTTTATTGAAAGGTCTATAATAAAAGATTGTGATCAATTGAAAACCTTGGTTAATCTTCACATAAACATCAACAATTAACATGTCTATTAAACAGACAATTGGCACCAAAAAGTAGATTACATCTTCTTCTTCTTTTATTGTATCTCACTTCCATTTTGAAATAGAAGAATGCAAAATTTATTCCAACCATGGAGAAAGAGATGTTGTTTAACAAATTAAGAAGAGTTAGAGAGGTGAACGGGAGCAAGAAAAGTAAATTATTATTGGAACCTCATCTAACAGCTTAGGTTTTTGAGTGGGATGGTTTTTTAATATGGTATCAAAACCTTATTAACCAAGTGTTCACAAGTTCAAATATCACCATCTCATTCTAATTAATAAAAATTAAACATAAGTTAGTGTGGGTCTGTGCAAATTTCAAGTCTAAAGAACTTTCACTTAAGGAAATGTATTAAAAAATAATATAAAACTATTATTAAGATGCTTAAGATTTTAGGTGAGATAATTCTTTTGATAAGATGTGTTAATTTCAATTTCATCCCCGTAGTAGATGGACAAAAAAAAATTTAAAAAAAAATGGAAATAAATATAAAAGATATAGGGTATGAAAACATCATCAAATTTCAAGAGAGATTTCAGAAAGTTACTTAATTAATCACAATAATATGATATTAATACAATCTTTCTTTCAATAGAAAAGAAATAATTACACAAATAGAAAAACCCATCCAATACATTGCACCAACTTTGTAGTTATAATTAATCTCGATCTATCTCCTATCGTGTATATAATCCAAATGTGCCTGCTAATAAATAAAAACAATAGCAATAATTTCAGCACGCAGAGTACTTGTCATAAAGAGATTGAGAAAGGAAGGAGGTTATCTCTCTTGTGTAGCCTAAAAATCCAGCAGAAATTCTTTCAAAAAACCAAAAACTGAGCTTCGAGCAAACTGGGATCCGGCCAATGAATATTTCCTTCCTTTTGTGTTTGTTTCTGATAATTCTTTTATCAAAATGAAAGTGGAATATTTGAGGGAGACAATGCGGAAACATGCTTGACTAATTAGCACAGTGAACCATGCTGGGTGAGAAGAAACAGTTGACTTTATTTTTGCCAAGAAAGTCAAAGGAACAGTGTGACATTATAGACATTATAGGACTTTGGTGATTTTGGAAACCACAGTTGAAAGGGATTCATCTCTACACGGCATTAGAAAATGTCGAAATATATATATATATATATATATATATATATATAATGGAATTCACAAGTGTCATATTTTCTTTGATTCATTGGAGATATGATTACTACTGCATTTTGGCTGTACATCTCTATTATTTTGATTCACAAGTGCACATGTCAGTTGAAAGGGATTCATCTCTACACGGCATTAATGTTAGAAACTCTTAGTGTGCATCTCTATTATTGTTTTGAAAAAAAAAATACAGATTTATTATTGTTTTTCAATCAAATATGTTTAAATTTTTTCTATATTTGAATTTCTTATCTTAAGACACTAACTAAATACAACCTGAAAACTTAGTTTAGATTAGATTATTAACTCGCGCTACATTATGGATCGAATGAATTTTTTTAAAACATAAAAAATATGTCCATGCCTTGCTAATATTTTTTCTAGTAAAAAAAAATAAATCATGAGAGGCTTAACTCAAGAAAAATTCAAGATAATATTTTTATTGAAATATTGAAACGACAACATATTGAATCAACTTGAGATTAACATGTCAGATCCACAATCATGGTCATGAGATCATA
>Ga0307515_10019491_pt1 | contig 12200 bp, 9 predicted proteins | sample 17_EM_MG_FD_194513 | JGI IMG/M metagenome (GOLD analysis project Ga0307515, IMG submission 194513) | Populus trichocarpa ectomycorrhiza microbial communities from riparian zone in the Pacific Northwest, United States - 17_EM | ecosystem: Host-associated > Plants > Roots > Unclassified | place...
GATGACCGGCGTACGAGATCGGCTCGGCGTTGACTACGGATTCGGCGGCTGGCTTCATGTTCCGCATTTTCGCCCAGCCTCGGAAACGGTCGATAACGTGACAGTGCCGTTGACAGTACCTGCATGGGTCCTGACTTGCATTGCAGACCCCACGGTAACCGGGGGAAGTCTGCGAGAGTAGGTCGTGGGGGCGGGTGACTCGCTAGAGAAGGCGTTCGATCAGTCCGGCGTGCAATCGACGCGGGCCCGAGAACGACTCCCGTCCGTGCATCACCTCGTAGTTGTCGAGTATCAGAATGTCGCCGGCCTCCAGTGCGACATGCGATTCGGACGCTGCCAGCGCCTCCCAGATCGACAGTAGGTACTGTGATGGAATCGGACTGCCGTCTGCGAAGGTGACCTGATTCAGGTGCGCATGGTCGTGCCGATCTATCAGGCGGCGAATATACCGCCCCTGCAGATGGCGGCCGTCGCGCTCAGCCCACCGGACCATGCATTCGGGGGAGTAGTAATGGGCCTGGTTGAACCAGATGGCCTCACCGGTGCGGGGATGAGGACGACAGGCAGGCGTAGCCCCGTGTTGGAGGCGCAAGGTGCCGTCGTCGCACCATGCGGGCGTCCACTGGCGTTCCCGACAGATGGCTTCGACACGCGAGAGATCGTCAGTACCGAAGACGTCCTGCCACGGACGCGACATCCCCGATGCAAGGTAGATGGATCCCCGCGGAGGGAGTGATCGCGTCACGAGCACGCCCCTCTCCCGGAAGGCGACCTCAACCTGGGGCGCCAACGCCGCGCGGACCCGCCTCGACTCGGCCAGCACGCTGCGACCGCCAATCGTCGCCGGTTGGACGGAATAGAAGCAGATGGCCTCCGGTGCCGCGGGCAGGTACGACATCTCGTGGTGCAACGCGATGCTGTAGTCACCCGGCAACTCCGTGGCGGTGTAAGTGAAGGAGGTCAACCGCGTACGGGGCGTGCTGCCACCCAGATAGTCGCCCAACGGCGTCCCGAGGCTGCGAAGGACCTCGGGAAAGGCCGCCTCCAGCAGAGCTCCGGAGAAGCCGCGCAGCAGGACAGCCCCTGTGTCGTGCAGCTGCCGTAGGATCTCGACACGTTGCACCTCCAACCACCCCCGCCATTCATCGAGCGAGCGTGGAGGCCTTTCCTCGTTCAAACACACCGCCCCCAGAAATCCTGACGGCGACACGACCCAGCGCGAGGAGCCGATTATTGCCATTTGCCGTCGCTCCTGTCAGCGCTGACCGCGGACGCGCCTCGCAAAAGGTTGGAAACCAACCTAGCGTACTCGAGCGAGCTGTCGATCACGGGCACGCTGACCTCCGGAAGTTCGCGGATCAACGTCAACTCCGTGCAGGCCAGCACGACCGCGTCGCAATCCTGCGCCTGGATCAAGTCGCGCAACCGATCGATCGGGGTGCGCGCTCTCGCGCGCTCGTTGCCGATTGCGAGGTGCTTGATCTCCTCGATGGTTCGATAAATCTCTGACTTCAATTCCTCTCCGGGGTAAGTGCATCCCGGTAGGTACGGGGTGTACAAGCCTTCCTGCACAGTGATGAAGGCGCCCAGGACCAGCGGGCGATTCGATCGCCGCGCTACCGACCGGCCCACCATCTCGATCATGTCCAGCCAGGGCACGGGCAGGTCGTCGACGATCTCGCCGCGGAAGTGGTGCACTGCGTTGCACGGCACCGCGACCGCGGTGGCGCCCGCCCGCGCGAGTTGCTCGATACAGGCTCGAATGGCGCCGGAGGGAGAGACTCCGCGACCGCGGTATGCGGCCAGGCGATCGGGAATGCCCGGATCGTTGTCGAGCAAGACGCGGAGATGGTCGCGCTCGTCTTCGACCGGTGTCGACATGAGAAGGTTCTCGACGAACTTGACGGCAGCCAGTGGACCCATTCCACCAACGACGCCTAGCGTTGCCCGCGCGTCGACTGTCATCATGCCGCCTCCCGTTCCGATTGCGCCCATCGGGGAACTAGCGCCCACGTCCTGGCCCGATAGTCCAGGTAGGCCGCACCGAAAGTGCGTACCAGGAGGTACTCTTCAAGGCGGATGCGGTAACGCAAGGCCGCCACCGTCACCAGGCCGAGGACGACCCCTGTGCCGACGGCCCCACAGACCAGCGAGAAGCTCGTGTAGATGCCGAGCAGTCCAAGATAGCCCGGATGGCGCATGTGTCGATAGAGCCCCTGGGTGTTGAGCGCGTATTGTGTCTGACGAGTTAGTGACATGGTGAACCGGTTACCGAGAGATTGCATGGCACCGAAACGCAGCGCCATGCCGCCCGCGAACATCAGCAGGCCCCCGGGCAGCAGTAGCGGATGTTCTGTTCCATGAGAGAGCCCCGACAGCGCGACCGGTACAACGATGCATAGGTCCCGGACTGCGGTCAGTAGATACCTCGAGCCTCGGTCCTCCTCGGAGGAACTGGAGCTGCCGCTACGCCGTTCCAGGCAGAGTTCGGCAAGGAACCAGAGATGGAACAGCGCCACAGCGAGCCACCGCGCGTCCAATGCAATGCCGCCGATGGATGTGGCGATGACAAGGATACTGTCAAGGGCGAGCAGCCGGACGAGAAAAGCGGGGACGGTGCGGAAGAGCGTCATGCGACACCTCCCCAGTCGCGCAGCAGTCCGGTCAGGTGACGAAGCACATTCGACTCTTCGGAATCGACGGCAGAGCGCAACGTGTAGTGGGGCTCGACGATCCTCCAGCGCGGATTCGGCTTCGCCCAACTTCCCTGTGCCGACACGCCCACAAATGTCCCGCCTTGGATCGACGACGAGAAGGCGCGCGGCGGTCGCACGCAGGTCAGCCGGTAGCCCTGGGCGTGCAACTCCTGCTGCGCATCGACGCTGTCTGGATCGCCCAAATCGAGATGCACGACGGTACAGGAAACTTTATGGGCCCCGGCCTCCAGATGGGGCAGGGACACCGCTCCGTCGCGGGCCTCTGCGTGTCGCACCCAATCGAAGGAGCGGTGGTTGAATTCGCGGATGGACTCATTCGCTTCACTGCTCATGACGTAGCGGGCAGCGCGCCCCGAGTTTTCGGAACGCGTGAAACGGAGGCGATCGACATGCGTAGGGAAGTTCATCGCGAACAACGATCGGGCAAAGCGCGCGTCCTCCTCTTGCGCGAAATGAAGCACGGCCGATACCGCCATGCCGCGGACCACGTCGTCGATGCTGCGATTGACCTCCCGGTATTCCAGGCATTCGAGAAACCCGCCCTGCATCACATACCACGGCGCGAACCCGAAGAACCTCGAGCGAATGTATTTCCGATGGATCGTGTTGACCGATTTGCCGCCGCGGATGCCCTGGCCGGGCGAGCGAGTTCGCGGCACGAGCATCAAGGTATGAAACGAGTCGTGAAACACCGGGAGGGCACCCGTCACGAAGTCCATCACCCGTTTCACAGCGAATGGCTTTAGCGCGACCGGCGACATCGAGCCGGATCGGCAGATCTCGCCAAAGCCGGCGCCGAATTCGCCGCTCGAGTCCACCACGCTGACCGTGCCCAATTCGCATGACTCCGCGTCGCATCGGCCGGAGAGCCAGTCGTCGATCGCTGCCCGTTGACCCCAGAACCAGATGAATTCGCGAGCGTCGCGGACCCGCCGGGCCAGTCGCTGGAAGTCGAAGCTGTCGGTGTGATAGTCGCCCGCGTAGACCCTGGTCAGGATGCCTGCGCGTGTCGCCACCGCACGGTCGGAGAAACGGATCGTGAGATCCGGCGTCAGCTCGCCCACCACCGCCACGTCGGGCAAAGACTCTTCATACGTCGCTCGGAGGTGCGCGAGGTAAGCAGCATCTTCCAGAGCTGGATGGCAGAATAGCGGCTCACTGCGCATGGCGGTCCTGCGAAATCGGTGTCATAAAGCGTTCAAGAGCAGTCTGGATGACGTCAGCCAGGCGATCGACGCGCGATGTCGAGATTACGCCGACATACAGTCGCAGGAAGGGACGGTCGCTGTCGGCGATCGCCGCCGCGGCGGAGATGCGCGGCGTGGCGAACCCGAAGCTCACGCCCTTGACGAGGGGCACGCTCGCACTTCGTGCCTCCTCAAGCACCAGTGCGATGAATGCGTTCATCGAGTCGGCCACGTTGATGCCGACGTCCCGAAACTGCATACACAGGCAACCGCCCGTGAAATCCAGCGCGGCTGCGGACAGATGGTCCACGTGCGATTGCAGTGCCGTCGAGTGGACGCGGACATGGCGTTGTACGCTATCGCTGGCCGCCAATGCCAGCGCGAGACGTCGACAATTGGCGCCGATGCGCGCCAGCTGCGCGCCGTAGGCCTCTGCGTCATAGCGGGGGAACAGGCTGGCATCCGGGGCGTAGAGGATCGCGCCGGTGTTGCGCCGGAGGCGCTCGAGGAATGGGCGAAGCGGTGTGCGGTGGACGATGACCCCCGCGAGCGCGTACTCCAGGCCCATCTGCAGGTACTTCGAGCCGCTCTCGTAGTACAGGATCTCGAGTTGGCCATTCTTGAGTACCTCGTCGCAGAAGAGCTTCGACGGCAACTGCGCCGAGGCCATGGACCCATCGACGATCAGGTGCAGAGGTCGTGTGAGGCGCGTGGACAGCAGGCGCGCGAGGAGGGCGATGTCGCAGACTCTGAGCTCGACGTTGTTCGCGATCGGATCGATGAACAGAGCGTCGAATCCACCACCGATGACAAGGTCGGTCACCTCGTGCGCGTCGTAGGACGGCAGGCGCTGGATCGAGATCCCCGGCAGCGACTCCAGCTGTTCCATGGCTTCGAAGTAGATGTAGGGCGCGGTCGCCACACGCGCATGGAGCGGCAGCGCATGCCGAAGGAGGTAGCCCTCGATGACGGCATAAGCCGACATGCCGGAGGAAGTCACCGTGCACGCGATGTCGTCCCGACCGACCCGGAAGACCTCGCGTAGCTGCGACTCGACTCGCATAACGGCCGGATTGCCGTAGCGGTCATAGTTGACGTCCGGACTCTCCTGACTGCGCAGCTCAAAGAACTGCGGCACCATCGATTGGTCGTAAGCGGCGGAGCGCCAGTCGAACATTCGTGGCACTGCACCGCACAGGATGTTCAGCCCGCGCAGCGAAGCCTTAATCGTGAACTCGTCAGCGTCTGGATCAACGAGGCGGTGGCCGTTGGCAGGCGAAGCGAGCTCGAGGAGCTTGTCCGCGAGTTCGATGAGCCCACTAGGCAGCGCCATGGCGCGGCTGTCGCAGAATCGGCGGTATTCGGCGAGAAGCCGTTCCGCGGTCGAATGTCGCGCCACCCAATCGTCGCGGGCGATCTTCAAGTGGATGGCCTCGTCGCCGACGACCGGATCGCTCGGGGGGTGTTCGGTGCGGGATGCGCGCTCCATCCGGGGGCTGCCGGGATAGACGATCTGTCTGGGCTCGGCGCGCTCCTCGGGTGTCTCTCCGGTGAGGCCGAGCATCCGCGACAGCGGTGTCCGCTCCATGAATGGATAAGAGAGCAGGCGGGTCAATGTGGACTTCTGTACGTTGCCGCCCGTCAGCAGGAGAAGCACCGGTCCGGTGAGCGCGCCCTGTTGCGCCCTCTGCACCAATGCAGCCACGCCGATGGCCCCCGAGGGCTCGACCAACCAACTCTCGTTCTGGAGCAGGGAGACGGCGGCCGCGGCGATCTGTTCTTCCGTGACGGAGAGCACTGCTGCCGGCTCGTTCACGAGCCACGGTAGGGTGGACTCGGCGGCCGACAGCTGGACTGCCAGACCGTCGGCGAAGGTCGGCTGATTGACGACACGCACAGGGCCTCCGGCGCGCATGCTCACTCCGAACGAGGCGTAGTTGTCTGGCTCCGCACCAACGACGCGCATGTCCGAGCCTAGGCATTGCGCCGCCCACGTTGTTCCCACCAGCAACCCACCACCGCCTGTGGGAACGATCACCTCGGCCAGCTCGTCCGGACATTGGTCGACGGCCTCCATCAGCACGGTGGCGCCGCCCGCGACCACCCGGCGGTCGGCGAAGGGGGATACGTAATCCCAGTCGTAGCGTTTCGCCAGCTCGCGGGCACGCTCACTTGCGGCTTCCAGGGAGTCTCCATGCTCGAGGAGTTGCGCCCCCTCGAACACGAGCTTGCTGCGCTTGAGCCGGCTCGCGCCGACGGGGATCACGATACGTGCGGCGAGCTCCAGGCGACGCGCGGCCGTAGCAATGGCAAGGCCATGATTACCTGCGCTCGCGGCGATGACGTCGGGTTGTGTCCGATTGCACAGGGCGTTCCAGGCGCCGCGGAACTTGAACGATCCGGAGATTTGCTGAAACTCAAGCTTAGCGTAGACCGGCACGCCGACGAGCGCCTCCAGCCACTTCAATCGCTTGACGGGCGTGCGGACCGCCACCTCGGACACCGTCGCGAGCGCCTGGTCGACCCAGTGTTCAATGCGGGGGGCTTGGCTCTGCTCAGCCTCGGTGGGTATCGTGTAACGTGTCAGCACGCCTTCAGATCCGGCGCCGGCTTGCATAGCAGCACGTCCTCCAAAAGCAGGAACTCGATGTCGGTGCGGAGGAAGCAGTCGATCGCGTCGGCGGGCGACATCACGATCGGCTCGCCGTTCACGTTGAACGAGGTGTTCAAGAGCATCGGCACGCCCGTCCGCTCGGCGAAGCGATGCACCAGATTCCGGAATCCAGGTGGTCCCTCCTCACCCAGGGTTTGGAACCGGCAACTCCCATCCACGTGCGTCACCGCGGGTACGAGGGCCTGCTTCTCGCGAAGGAGCGGCATCACGACATTCATGTATTCCGATTCGAAATCATGACCCGTGAACTCGTGCACCCGGTCGCGCAAAATAGTCGCGGCGAAGGGACGGAAGGGTTCGCGCAGCTTGACCTTAGCGTTGACGCGATCTTTCATGTCGGCGCGCCGAGGATCCGCCACGATGCTGCGGCCACCCAGCGCCCGAGGGCCAAACTCAAGCGCACCCATGAAGATGCCGCCCACCCGCCCCTCGCAGAGTAATTCGACCGTCTTGCCGACCGGATCATCGACTTGCTCGGGTCGCAAGCAGCGCTGACGCACGGCAGACTCTATCTGGTCGCGATCAAACCGGGGGCCGAGTTGTGCTTGGCGATTGGCGTCGACGTGCAGAGCAACCATATCATAGGGAAAGGTCGAGAGCGCCGCTCCGACGGCGGCCCCCTGGTCCCCCGGGGCGGCCGGAACGAAGAAGTTTGGGAATTGCGACTCCCGGATAATGCGGCCGTTGCAAACTGAATTCATGGCGCAGCCGCCCGAGAGGACTAGGGGAAGGCTGGGATGCCGGCGCGCCAGATCAGATAGCAAAGAGAGCACGATGGTCTCGTAACGGACCTGCATGGCCCGCGCGACATCGGCGTGCCGCTGCGACAGGGGCTCGTCCTTCCTTCGCGGCGGCCCCAGGGCTGCATCGACTGCGGCGTCGAGCCACGGGTGGTCCACATCCTCGTTGTACTGGAATCGCGTGTAACGCAGGTTGACCCGGAAGTGGCCTGACCTCAGTTGCAGAAGGTCCGCAAAGAACGAGTCGAGCGCGGTGTCCGTGTGGCCGTATGGGGCTAGGCCCATCACGCGGTACTCGTCGGCAGCCGGCTGGAAACCCAGATGCTGAGTGACGGCGCCGTAGACGAATCCGAGGGAGGCAGGCATGGCGATCCGCGCGACCGTGCACGTCCGGTCGCGGTCGAAGACATAAGCCGTCAGGCTAGCGTATTCGCCGCGCCCATCAATCACGACCGCCAGGGCGCGTTCGAATCCGCTGGCTCGGTGTGCATAAAGTGCGTGACTGAGGTGGTGGTCGACGAAGGTGAGGGGCGGCAGGGCCGCGCCTCGCCACGCATGCCTCAGGGCCTCCTTCACGAGGGGCTCGGTTCGGGCGGCACGCCAGCGACGGGCGATCCTCGCGAGTGTCGGGCGGCGAGCGTCCATCAGACCGCGAATCTCGGATAGCGCCGCGGGTACCAGCGCTCTGCGATCGTTCCAATAGAAGGCGATCCTGTCGATGTGCGCGGGCGTCAGGCCGCATGCCGCGAACGCGGCATCGATGGCGCCGTTCGGGAAGCCCCAGTGGTTTTTCCGGCGCGTGACCCGCTCCTCCTCCAGCGCGAAGAGCAGCTTGCCGTTCTGCACGACGGCGACGGCCGCGTCATGGGCGAGGCCGGCGATGCCGAGTGTGATCATGGGGCGACCAGCTGCTCCTCGGAGCCCGCCGCCTGCTCGCACCGCTGTTCGAGCTTCGAGTGCAGGATGATGCTGTTCGCTATAAACTGCCTCCGCAGCTGGCAGCGGACCCGATCGTTCTGCATGGGGTTGTCCTTCTTGTAGACGCCGAAGGCAGGACAGCCCCCCAGGCAGACAAAGCGCGCCCAGCAACGCGAGCAATCGGCATCGGGATGGGTAAGACGCCAGTTGTCGCTCCAGTACTCGATGAAGGACGCGTCGACCCCTTCGAAGATGTCGCCCATCTTGAACTTCGGGTTCCCTTCGGTTCGATGGCAGGTGTAGATCTCCCCGCTCGCGGATACCGAGACAACATTGATACCAGCGCCGCATTCGACCCCACTGTTCTCCAGGATCGAACCGCCGGCGACCAGTTCGCCCTTGTTCTCGGCCATGTAGATGTTGGTGGCCACTGGCTTCTGGACCAGTCGGCCCATGTACTTTGAATAAGGGTTGAACTTGCGCCAGTCGAAGTTCTTGTCGAGGACCTGCTGCTCGAACCACTGGCTCAGATGGTCGATACCGTTCAAGGTCGGGTCGAGATTCTCCTGCGTGACTTCCCCCACCGTGCCATCGACGCCCCAGATGAAATCCATCTTGATGTCGTCGTAGCCAAGCTCCTCGACCATCGTCCGCGCCTGGTCCAGCAGACGGTCGCCATGCTCGCCAAAAAAAGAGGCACGAACCTGGAACTTGACAGGGCTCGCCTTGAGCGCCGCCCCGTACTTGAAGTTCACCGCATCGTAGGTGCCGCTACCCTTGCTGGTCAGTCGGTAGCGGTCGTTGATGTCCTTCGTGCCGTCCATGCTCAGCCGAACGGCGATCTTGTACTTGTCGAAGAAAGCGACGAGATCGTCGTTGATCCCGATGCCGTTCGTGGTGATGGAGAACTCAACTTCGACCCCGTCGCGGCGGCCACACTCGGTCGCGTACTCCACGAAATGGCGGAGGCATCGCTGGTTCATCAAAGGTTCCCCGCCGAGGATCGCAAAACCAAGGGTCGACGAGCCTCGATTCTTGAAGGCGAAGTCCACGACGCGTTCGGCGGTCTCGGGGCTCATCATCACCTGCTCGCCGCCGCCGTACTCGCCCTCGTCCGCATAGCAATACGTGCACTTCAGGTTGCAGCCGTACGCGATCTGTACGACCACGTCCTGCAGGCGCAGGCGGTCCGACTTTCGATGGACCTTGCGGGCGGCGTCGCTGGAAAAGAGCGCGCCCTCGACGATCAGCGCGGCGACCCGCTTGCTTGCAAGCAGATCGGCCGCGTTACCGGTGTCGGAATAGCGTTCGACGTGGGCCGCGTCGTCGTCGGACAGCGAGTGGGCGACGGACGTGGTAACGTCGAATAGGAGACGGCCGCCCAGGTGCGTGATGAGGGCGGCGTTGGATTCGCCGTAGCGAATGTTCCGGAACGTGACCAACCGTGTGTTCTCGCTGCGGCGAATGACGTTGATAAGTTTTGTCACGAGTGATTCTCCTGGTTGGAATAAGCGCGCAAGGCAGCCGGGCCGCTAAGCCCGGGCATCGAGGATCCATTGGTGAAATCCCGAGGCGGACGGCGGGACCAGTTCGACGTTTCGGAAGCCGGCGTCTCGGGCAAGCTCGACGGCTCGGGACCGGGCGATGGGGCGGTACCGACCGACGAAATGCTTCGTATTCCACCGGTCCAGTCCAACCTCCATTGCGAAATGGAGGTGGAAGTCATAGTGCCGGTCGTCGCGCCAGTCCCAGACCTGGTGAACAAGGCGCCTGCTTTCGCTGTCTAAGTAGAAGGCGGGCGCCGTCGTCATGGGACGCACGCCAGGCGTCTCGTCGTAGTCGCGCAGGGCGATGAGAGCGCGCCCCTCGCTGGTGAGGCAGTTCCTCGCGAAGCGGAGTACCGCGAGGGCTTCCCCGTCATCCGCCGCATGGGTCAGGTAGTTGTCCATGAGGAGCGCGACGTTGGCATGCTCATCCAAGCCGAGGTCGACCGGCGAACTGACGCAGATGTCTGCATGGACCACTTCCGCCCGCAACCCAGCGGTCCGTAGCTCGCGACGCGCACGCTCGACGGATACCAAGGAGGAGTCGACGCCGGTCGTCGAATACCCCGCCGCGGCAAGAGGCAGCAGCTGGGTGCCGATGCCACTCGCGCAGTCGATCACGCGCACCTCTGGAGAGGGCGGAGGGAGATGCGGTGCCAGCTTGTCGAGCTGCCAGTTCTGGAAGCGCCTCCAGTCCGCGAACAGCAGATGATTGAATGGCGCCAGCGCGTCGTAGAAGGCGTCTTGCATAAAGTCTTTGCCTGAACGAGAGACCGTACCTCGCAACGAGCGCTCAGGCCCAGGCCTGGATCCGCGCATCCGCGGAACGGCGCACCATCAGCGTCTTCAGCCCGCGATAGAGCGGTATGGCGAGCCACTCGGCACCGTGCTCGCAGAGTTGGAGCCGCGGCCAGCGGCGGACCAGCGTTGCGAGGGCACACTCCGCCTCCATGAGCGTCAAGCTCGCGCCTATACAGACATGCGGGCCGCTACCGAACGACAGCGGCATGCCGACGGGGCGATCCAGGTCAATACGCTCGGGGTCTCCATAGCGGTTCGGGTCGCGGTTCGCGGAGCCGATCAGCGGAAGCACTAGGTCGCCACGCCGGATGCCCTTGCCATGCAGCGTGAAGGAGCTGCGCGCGCGACGGCCCGTGTACTGTACCGGGCTGTCCCACCGAAGCAACTCCCGCACGGCCGACCGCAACCGTACCGGGTCCTCGAGCGAAGTCCAGCGTTCGGGCTGCCGCAGGAGCCAATAGACCGCCGTGCCCAGCAGATGCCGCGTCGTCTCGTGGCCCGCGAAGAGCAGCATCGCGCATTGGGACAGCATCTCGGCCCCATCCTCGATCTCCCCCCGCTGCTGAGCACGCAGGAGGACAGCAAGCAGGTTGTCCTCATTAATGGCCCCGTCCGAAAGTTCGGCCGCGATGTAGTCCGCCATGCCGACCAGACTGTCGCGCGCCGCCAGCACGTCGGCTTCCGAGGGGTATACGGAGCCGAGGAACCGTGCGAGGTCCGTCGACCATGCAAGGAATCTGCGCTCATCGACCCGACGGAACCCGAGGAAGCGAGCGATGACCCGCGCAGGAAGTGCCCGCGCAAAGCCGCCGATGAAATCAAACGGCGTGTCGATGTCGCAGGTCGCTTCGATCTCGTCGATGAGCCCGTTCGCGGCCGTTCCCACGAAATCGCTCATCCCCTGAATGGCCGAGGGCCGGAAACCGACCTGCATTGCCTGTCGAAGCCTGGGGTGCGCGGGCTTGTCGACGAACAGCATCGCGCGGGCGAACAAGCGCTGCATGCCGATCAGCTCCGCACGGCCTTCGCGCCCTGACAGGGGCGCGCGCATCACCCACCCACCGGTCCTGCAAGCCGAAAGCCGCGGATCTTTAAGTGCGGCCTGGACCGCGTCGAACGTGGTCAGGACCCAAGCACCCCCGAAGTAGTCGTCAGACCAATGAATCGGCCCTCGCGCGCGCCAATCCCTATATTGAACGTAGGGGTCGTTAACCAACGCTTCGTTAGCCGAACTCACTTGGATGGTCATATTAGAGTTATCCCTTGCTCGTGTAGCCAGATGTCACAGCTAGAGGAATGCGATCGGACATCCTTTGCTTGTTCCTGTGGCTGCGCCCTGGGACCGTAGGGCGCCTTTCAAGGCATCCTCAGTCGGCAGCAAGAGCCCTCATTGAGCATCGCTCCAGGCATTTGCGCACGGACGTTGCGCGACAAGTTGCGACATTTCTGCAATGTTTGACTCTGCCGCAGTAAGGTGGCCGAGGCGTCCGAAGGTACTGTCAACTTGTTGGACGGCGGACGAGCGACTTTGTGACGCAAATCGCCGCGCAATCTCAGCAAGCCAGGAAGGGCATCATCGGCGCGCAGCTCACCCTTTCCCAGGCAGCAAAAGCCTTGGT
>Ga0307515_10019492_pt1 | contig 12200 bp, 18 predicted proteins | sample 17_EM_MG_FD_194513 | JGI IMG/M metagenome (GOLD analysis project Ga0307515, IMG submission 194513) | Populus trichocarpa ectomycorrhiza microbial communities from riparian zone in the Pacific Northwest, United States - 17_EM | ecosystem: Host-associated > Plants > Roots > Unclassified | place...
AGAGATCCGGCCGCTGATGTGTGATTGATTGTGTACTAACTTCTAGAGTAAAATTCATCACAGGGGATGGGCCAAATGTACCTCAACATTCATCTTGAGAAAACATAACCGTGGCCTTCTTTCCACTGACGTATTCAGACAGCGCACAATCAATAGCTGCAGCTGCCAGCGCTATAGTCCGAGGAGCAAGAGGTTGGAAATACTAGGATTGGCAGGCGCCCCAAGATATTGGCGGTGAAGAAAAATTGGTGGTAAACGAGATCAAGAACTTCCATTGGCGTGAACCATGACTTCTTGTCATCGACGACTCTGGAGAGGTAAGCATCATCAAACAGGAGCTCCTTAAACTTGATCCGAAGCTCAGTCTCAGAGCTGACATTCCACCAGTAACTACGGACAACAGTTCGACAAGCCCCATCTGCCAACCGCCCTCGAATTGTACTAATCTTCAATTTCAACTATGTATATTTTCGGGGGGAGTCAGTATCCGTAAGTCTGATAGAGGAGCATTGAACCGCATTCAAGACTAACGGCTTCTCATGTTTGCGGATCTATTTTGAGAGATAGACCACCGGGCAATTGACACACAGAGGGTGTACCTTCAAGTGCACCTGCTAATGCCCGCTGACGATTCTGGGCTTCAATCGCTAGTTTCCAAGCTGCTTCAACCATCGAGTATTGGTCATTGGAAATTATTGGCCAAGGAGTCTTCGTGAATACCATTGCCCCCATGAACCTTTTCGCTACTTCAAAAGTAGACTATTGGTGTTGGGGAACGTTCTGATTACTACTGGCCTTGGGTTGTGGAATATTGTGGTCTCCACTAGACTTGTTGGGAAGCTCCAGTGCCCGGGCAGATGGTGCATGGTCAGACTCGGATAATTTGTTGAGGAGGGATGACTTTTGGCGTTTGAGCAGTGGTGGTGCCAGTGCCACAGGTAGATTTCGAAAATTTGGAAGCGGAGGGCGTGCAATGACAGTATCGGCACGGCTCCCTTTCTTTGGCAGTGGAACCCTTGTATTGCGTAATGACTTGTCCTGGCGTACCTGACCTAGATGAAGGAGCTCATGTTGATGATCTAAATCGTCTTCTTCGATGTCGGATGATAGGGTGGACTCTCCGGTGTCTTCACCGTCGTCATCACCAACCTTGTGATCGGTTTCGTCATCCTGATACATTCATGTAATCGGGGATATTAGTCATCCGCAATACGATGCACGAAGGCCGATAATTGGAAGACAAACATTTGATGGACAATGAAGATTGGCTGCTTTCTTGAATGCGAGTGCTCTCTCTAGGTGTACTTCTTGTTTCTTCTGTGAATTGTGATTCCTCACCTGGCTGGGCGTAAATTCCATTTGCTGTAGTGAAGATCTAAAGTTGGAGAATGTGGGAGAGAGTGTAAAAGCAGGAAATATACGATTAAGTGCAATACAATAACGGGATAAATGGTGCAAAAATTTGCACATAGTCGAGGAGGATGCAATTCGAAGGGCACCTTGACTGAGTTCTGAAGAGATGACTTCAACAGTTTATGTTTATATCGAGGACGGCAGTCCGTGTTGCGATGTCGGATATTCTCAGGTCCGCCGGAATAGATGGATTCCAAATGCCGAATGTTAGCAACTCCTATGAACAACACTCTGTACGGATGCAAGAATTGGAGGGTGGCTAAAGCCAACACATATAGAGAATGGAACCAGACGCACTGGAAGATAACTCGCGACATCAACTAAACCTTGGTGCTGGCCACAAATAGCGCACTGAGAACCTGAATCGAAACATGAGCCCCTACATATGACTCCTCCAAACGGAGTCCTTATGCGTGAAAGTTCGAGCATTTGCGGTGACCACATAGCATAGAAATTGGTGCAGCATTGAGCATCTGCAGAACTCGATAGATTTGGTTAGGACCTTGTGAGTGCACTTTGAGTTACAAGGGATAATACAGGAGTTTGTTATCGAGCGAGGAGAAATATGAATCTCCATATGTGGTATATCAGCCAGAAGGACACATGTATTTTCACGATATTCTATTGTATGAGGATGCTGCAGCTGAGTTAGCAGTCAATAAGGCAATATCGTAAGCATAACTTCCCTTTCATGCATTTATCAGGGCCCTGTCTGCAGAATAGCCTTCAGAACAATGTTGCAGTAGTTAATGGAAGAGTGAGAGAATTTGGTACACAAAGGAGAGATACAGGCGTAGAGAAAGAATGGTAATGTACAATGGATGATTCAGGGGTAATCTTATTGATTCAAGCACTCATCAATGCCAAGATTGCTAAAAAATGGGTCATAAATTCTCACTCGCATTCTGATTTTGCGCCTAATATCTAGTAAATCACAAACCATTAAATCACACATTCATTATGAATCTCACAACTACAATGTTGACTTAGAATGAATATTGGGGTTGAAAGCTATTCAACAATGGTACGAATGTATAGTGAGACGGCATGTCACAGCAGGCAGAGGAACGATGGTTGCATGCATGCAGTTCAGGGGAATTGAGGTGCACCAAAGTTGAAATGATTATGCTTGGATTCGATGGCTGAGGATTGCAGGCTCGCCTTACTCTGGCAGTTAATTGCACTCTTCATAGCTGACTTTTCATTACACGAGCTTTCAAGATTCTCTCTCTCGGAGTTTCTCTGGATGGAATTTGGTCCACATAATCTATTTTCGGATATGAGTTTTGGCGGCCCAAACATACATTTAGTCAGAATACAGTTAAGTCTTGATTCAAAGATTTGAGAACTTGGGCCTGGTTGTGTAAGTGCGGTACATGGGTGAGTGGGAGTTGCCGGCCATCTTGCAGAGTTGCTGAGCAGAATCAGTCTTTTGAGATTCTCGCTCTTAAGCTTCCACACCTCTTTTGACAGAGCTCAAACTTGCAGAAGCTATTTTAGGATTTGGAAGCATTGGTCCAAACATACTACTTAGTCAATATCGAGTTAAATGGGGTTACTAATTAGCTGGGCTTGTGCATTTATGGTTCAGGTGCGCAGTGGCACCTTCCTCCAACGGACAGTTGACACGGAGCTGACAGTTCACGGCATGTTAGCAGCGGCCTTCAACATACTGATCAAGCATAGGTTCATATTGTAGCAGGCGCGGAGTGGGATGAGCTGCCTGCACCTAAAGGTGAAGTGTCTTGATAGATCTGTGTGCACTGGGTCCACTCATTCAAAGTCGAAGAAAACATGATGAGAATGAAGCAAACTACAATATACGAAATGAACTACATACTGCAAGTACATGCGCTTCGGTGGTGTATTTGCCACTCTTGAGGCGTGCCTGGGCTGGAATGATAACATCCATAATGACTCGCAGCTTGTCAAAGTTGGCTTCATACATATCCAACAAGCTCATTCTGGACAGGATTGAAGATCTCAGTTGTGAGTGATCATCAATCATAGGCCAGGAAAACCCCGGCAGCGAAAGCGGCATTTGAGCCAAGAATACCTGAGCCGTGTCTCAGCTTCTGCCTCTCTGGGATGCGCATCAGAGGTGTGCCAGAACTTCAATGACATGCCAGCAAAAGCTGCAGCTTTGCCACGAATAAGTGAGCTTATTTCTCATATTTTGACACAAGTAGTCAATATCGCCTAGTCTGTTCTCATTGCCAGATGAGATTGGCGAATATGCAGTGCTGGATCTGTCACGAAGATACGCCCAGGATTCTCCGGTGCACCGTAACTTCGATCATAGGGGTGCAACAGCTCCCGCTTTGCCACAAATACACGAGCTGTGTCTCATACTCAGACATAAGTACTGGAATATCACCTAGACTGTCTTATTGCTAAATGTGATTCGTAGATATGCAGTGCTCAATCTGTCATAATCAATCATATGGCATTCGCCGAAGAGACGCTGGTGCACCTGAAAGTGGAGGAATTTTGCTTTTTCATTCGAAATACGTACGTGGCTTCAGGCTTCCGGTGCACCTCCAATTCGCACTTGACGATTGATTGAAGCCCTTTGCTGCATCATTGTCGCAATTTGACTCATGCCATTTATCAGCCAATGGGTCAGCCGGAGGAACTTCTTATGTCGCGTATCAATTCACTGCATCTCATATTGTCATTAACCACTTTAAACAAGAATGCCAATGAAATCCCACTCTAGCCATTCCTGATTCAAGATACAACAATTCCAACATCAGAACTTTGATTCACTTCAACGTTGAAGAGAGAAAGATTCATCTCTCCAGTATAGTGTCCCTTACAAATGACTTTTTTGACTATTTGTATCAGTTAAGAAGATTATGTTGCTTGAATGTCTAAAGAGGCATACCTTGATGAAGCGTCTAACACTCTAAGATTAATGGTTCATCAGACTGCAACGTGTCTCCATTCTCTGTCAGCTGCATCGTATGGTCACCACGAGCCTCCAGAATCTGGTATATCATTAACGTCGTGATGTTCAGTCGACACATCAAGCCATGCAGGACTCTACTTTGCGCAACACGAGAGTGTTGGTGGAGATCACTCGCGCGGTTATCGTAGCCACCAGGACCTGTATTCAGTGACTAAGTGTGTGGTACTCGGTTTTGCCCCAGCCGGACAACTAGTGCAAATGCCCGCTGCTGCCCATTCAATACCCAAAATTTCTGAGTTATCACTGCATGATTTGAAAGATTCGCATTTTTGGCGTGCAATAATTGACGAGTTTGAAATCGGTTCCATGTGACATCTCGTCAATAACACTTTTGAAGGTCTCAGCGTCTCCGGGCATTGTTACCACCAGGATTGGTTCAAGGGCTGGGATCAGTGCGGGATCCCTGTGGCGTGGTGTTGACTGGATCTCCAACAGGAGGTGGGGCACAGAATTCGATCTCTGGAGCGGATACCACTCCCGGTCTTCACCGACAATGCCGGGAAAGTCGTTGTGCGCCAAAATCACCCACTCTTCACGGGTATTCCCCCATGAAATGGACAGTGGCAACCCCATTACCACTTTCTCAGTCACCAATTTGCAAAGCATTGCCACTGCAACCGAGGTGAAAGTCTTTCCATGACCCATTTCATCCGGCACCAGTGCTCCTGGCATATCAGCATCCCAAACCCATCTCCTCACGATGAACGAAATGGGCCAAACCTGGTGCGCCAGAAACTTAGTTCCGGGCAGGCCTGGAATTGAATACTTGCGGCCTGGAACACGTTCATCTGTTAATTGGTGAATAGGACGCAGAATCAGCAGTCTGACTGCTTCATCAAGACACTCGTGTTTAAATTCGTTGTTGATTGCATTGAGAACTGTATTCAGTACTGAGCTTGTATTTTCTGGATCGAGGACCTCCTCACCATCCTCCACTTGCTCCTGAACCTCCCTTGCACTTCTGTCCGTGTTCTTTTCATCCTCAATGATCTCCTTCAGTTACTCGGATGTAAGCTGGGCAGATAAGCTCATATTCTGGCGCTCCTGAAATTCATCTCACTGTTAGGTATTTCACAGAGAAGTAACCATTTGAATGCATACATGTGGATGGAATATAATCAATTCTATTCTTTCAATCAGAACTTACATTAATACAAGTATCATTCTCGTGCCCCCCATCCTCCTCTCCCTTCTCTTCTCCCTCTCTTCCACCCTCTTCAGAACCTTCCAAAGTCTATGTATAATGATTAGGAGTTGCTCACGTCTAGCCTTAACACGGCTAGTACGGATTACCTTTCTCGGCCTAGTTACATGCTCGGCAATCTCCTTCCCTGTCGCTCTCATCATTTCCACCACAATTATCTTCAGATTATGTCCAAGTTTCGACTTGAAAGCATTTGAAAGGCAACAGTTGTACGAAATCTGGACATACATGGGGTCATCGATCATTTGCCCATGTGTGTATATTCCCATATACTCTTCTTCCAATTCGTCCTGCTCCAAGGTGCAGTTGAATATTGATGTGAGAATGTATGGCTCTTTCGGGCCGCCGTTTTTGTCGATGAAATCAACCAACTCCTCCTAGTGCCTCACATCTGCATATGAGGCTTGGAGTTGTTTGGGGGCTAGAACCATATCCTTGCCATTTGACGCCCAGTGAAACATAACCATGAATGTTGTATTTGGCAACTCTGGGAGGTTACTTCTCGCCTTTTGCCCGCGCACTCTCCCAACTCCGTCGCTGGTTGCTCTTTGCCTCGCCTTCCATTTTTTCTCGCCTCTCTAATTTCGATTGCACATTTCTTTAAAAACATCTCTACCCACTGCCGGCGAATCCATTCAGCATTATTGAAATTAACCAACGGCAGCCCATTCTCAAATGTCACCAAAAAATCTGCGACTGCCGACTCCCAGTGCAGGGGTCCATCTCGAACTTGTTTCAATTGGTTCTGCCGCCGGATAAGGGACCGATGCTTCTTCTCGAGAAACTCCGCCACCCATACTTTCTTCCACTTGTTGAATGCACTGTAGTTGGTCTGCCCCATCTGTTTGGCAAATTGCTTCAAGGAGAACTCCATTTGCTTCAGGCTAATTGAGGGTTTGTCTTTTGCACCGCCCAAGTCCGACGAATCGTCGCTCCCAACAGCTGCATCATATTCGTCACAGAACCTCTCCGGCTACAGGGGCAGGTCCGCAAACCCTGCGACATATGTTTTGGGCGGTTTCGTTGGCGGCTGGAATCTTTTCGTCGGGAGGCTGGTGGGGTGTCTCCCAGGTGCGCCGGAAGGAGGTTGAGGTGGAGGAGTCGAGCTGCAAGATGATGGCAGATTGACTGGATGACTTCCCGGCGGTCCTGGAGGCACTCTCGGTGCACCTGGAGATGATGGCCCTTGTCCTGGGAACTGTGGAGGGGGGAACATTTGAGACCCACCATAACCACCTTGGTGCAGGTCATATCCTTGCCATGGTGCCCCATAACTTTGATATGAATGGCTTGCGCTGCTGGTAGGTTGCAAACTGTGTGTCAGGTTGATTGGAGACTGGTGATAAAACTGCGGAGCGCCTGGAAATGGCTGCTGTCAAGAAGGGTAACCGTACACTTGTGGCGGATGATATTGATTGGTGTGTTTCCGAAATTGAATCTCTTTGTGAATGGCATGTCGTGAACTTTTATACAGTGATTCTGAATTGTCGTCACCGCATCGTTGAGAGCCAAATAAGCCACCAAGTGGAGCCATATTAACTGTCTTCGGTGGAGATCTGTTCGTCGACATGCTCTGTTAACCGAACATAGTGGTATACTACTATAGATGTGAGCTGAGATATAGAATCAATCAGAGTATGGTTGAGTATATTGCAGGTAGCAGTGACCTTCGGCGGAATCAAGGGCTTCTTATATCCTATTCTGTTGTCATGATCTGTGCTGTTTTACTACACCTTTGATCCATGAAACCAACCAGGGCCTTGAGAAAAAGAAACCTTAATCACACACATGCCGCCTTTCATTGTTATATGCTCGAATTCATATACTAGGATATTGGATAGGTGCTAACCTTTGTACGCATCGAAGACTTTACAGGTCATAGAAGGGATATGATATGATATCTCCAGGAACCCAACAAGAACTATATCCAGTATGAAGGGTAGCACGACTAGGGATATTAAAAATAAGTTGTGCGTGTACGACCTTGCAACCTCATTCAATAGGAGGCCTGTGAGTCGAGCAGCAACAGTGATTGCTTCCTATTGAGCTCCTTGCCTATACATCTTAATTGTACTCATGATCCACGCTCCAGTCATGGATCGTTACTGAAGCAAACATCCTAGCAGCCTCATCAGTTCTCGATGATCATTGCCCGGACATCTAGCTAGCTAGGAAACTCACCTATTCATTGTCTTATGACGATCTACCTTCATTATCTGCTGCTCGGAGGCTCGAGCGTAGGCATAACTCACAATGACGTAGCATTAGGCCCAATGTTTGTGATTGCAGTCATGACAAAAGATACCTCCCCCGCATTTGGCGGGGGCGATGCGGCTGTGGATGTGTTACACTAACCTGAGTTAGCTCGCTTTCAACCCAATATTGCTGAGGCTCTTTATCTCCCCCTGAAGCATCATCGAGATTCATCCGAATACGTGTTCTGTGAACATTTCTCAAATATGGTCAACACTCGCCGGAAACATGCCAAGTGTTTTATCTGCAAAAGGAAATTATTCAACCAGAACCGACTCGAGGCTCACTATCAAAATATCACCCAATATCGATGAATGATGGGCTATTACGGGATGGGATTTTACCACCTACAGGCTGGGATCGACCCGAGCCATCATGGTTCGACTTCAGTCGGTTCACCTGAGTGGGCATCAATGAGATTAGTCAACGAATTCATCTACCCATAGACAATGTACCTGGGGCACCACCACCTGAAGATACTCCTGACGAAAAAACGATAAACCCCCAGAAGCCTGATCTGACTTGTACCCCTGATCCAACAAAATGAGGGCTCATAGGCAGGTAGTTGGAGTGGAGAATGCGGGGGGGAAACCATATTGCAAAGCAACTGGATTGTACAACAAGCATCACAAGTACTCAGAACAATGGAATCCACGACATCCTTCTCAGCCAGCAAGCGACTTATAACAGGCTCAATCATTTAGCCAGCAAACGAAAACGTGGATAGATCAATGTCTGACGCATGGCCTGGACAACTTCAACTTCGAATCATTTCAATCAGCAGATGCTCTACGAAAGCTCCTCTCTAGACATGATTTCGGGCTCCGCAATGATAGTTGGATTGAAGATCATTCGCACATCTTTGGAACATTATACTACAGGGATATTTTCAAATGTATACACTTCCTTTTGGCACATCTCCCATTTCAGGCGCACCTTGATTTTGAACCAGTGCGCCTTGCAGCCACGGAAAGTCGCAGAATATACAGCGAGATGAACATATGCAATTGGTGGTGGGATACGCAAGATCAGCTTCCTGCTGGAGCGACGATTGTGCCAGTTATTTGTGCATCCAACAAGACCCACTTGACCAATTTTTCGGGCGACAAGCATGCCTGCCTGCTGTATCTCAGCATCGCTGATATTCACAAAGATATCCGCCGTACACCTAAAAAGGGCGCCTGGATTCTTGTTGGGCTGATCTGCGGTCCTCCGAAAGGTGCCAAAAAATCTGATGAAGCATGGCATTCCGCGGTTGGAATGGTGCTGTCCCCACTCCGCAATCCTGACCTCACTGGCCCTGGCTTGAAATGGGATTGTGCTGATGGATTCCAGAGACAATGTTATCCTCTTTTGGCTGCCTGGGTCAGGGATTATCCAGAACAAGTCATGGTTACTCAAGTCTCATATGGCTCATGCCCGATATGTGAATTTCCTAAAGGTGCGCCGATCGGGCATTCAACTTTTCGACCACTTGATAACCCACGAGATCAGCTTGTTTGCTTGGAGCTTCTGGATGAAACCAATATCGATGTTCTGCACACTCTTGGTATTTATCCAATCCACAACCAGTTCTGGCAATACCCTCTCTGCAATGTCTATCGCCTTTGGCAGCCTGATGAATTGCATCAGCTGCTCCTGGATTTAGTTAAAGACTTATTGCACTGCCTGCTCAAATACCTGAAAGCTAGAAATGTCAAGGATCGATTTGACAATCGATTCACATCAGTACCACAATATGCAGGCCTCCTGTGCTTCTCTAAACCATTCGATTCGATGAAAAGCGGCTCCTGGCAGCGAAAAGAAATCCGGGGCATGATCAGAACACTGGGAGTGAATTGTGCTCCAATTCTGGACTGCTCCCAGGATGCCGGGATAACTGCGGCGGAAACAGCCTCTGATGAAATGGTGATGGGAGCAGTGCAGGCATTATGTGAATTCTCTCTACTTGTCAGCCAACAAAATCACTCTGATGTATCCCTCGCAGCACTAGACCATACACTGACGCGATTTCACAAGAAGAAGGGTGCCTTTCGAGAACAGAAAATGTTGAAGTCTGCAAAGGCCAAAGTGGATGAACAATTGGCAAGAGAATCCCATCATTTACGAGAACAAAAGATTCATAAAATCAGTGCTGCAATGGAGGTTCAGCTGTACGGGGCTGAAAAGATTACTACATCGAAACGAAGGCAATTTCAGGTGCACCTGAATAGAGCCCTAGAAGTGGCAAACATATGGCCACATGCAGATCAGCAGAGGGTAATCGAGTGATTGTATCGCAAAATCCATCAGGTGACACCTGCTAAATGGAAGCTTTTTGATAAATTAATCCAATATCATGAGCGACAACTATTGCAGGTAGTCGGGACTAAGGCAACCAGTCCCAGAAGTGTATTTGCTGAATAACATGCTCAAATCAAGACTGCTGCAGAAGAAGAGGCTTACGGGGGGGTAAACATGACCGCCGACAAGCATGTGCAATTTCAGGTCTATCTATGCGATGCTGAGATAGCAGCCACCACGTGGGGTATCCCTGATACGGACCGCATTGTGAATCAGCTCAAGAGAGTGATTTATGGTATCACTTCGAAAGACCAGATGCGGTTCACGAAGGAATTTCCCATCCGCTTGGAGGAGGTTGAAGCTTGGTGGCATGCAATCAGGGTTGGGAAGCTCTAGAGAACCATCGAACAGCGTCCAATCCATTTCGGATATCCAAAGATGCATCTTGTGAGGCATATCTCAGAGTCAATTCAGCGAATGGGTTCCGGTGACAATTTCACCACCAATATTTCTGAATGGCTACATATCGGCAATTTGAAAAAGGCATATCGTTCTACCAACAAAGTCAATTACTTTGAACAGTTGCTCAAGCACAATGACCAGTGTACCGGTCTTGACTATATGGAGGAGACACTGTCATATCTTCCCCTTCAAGGCTGACACAATATTGACTCTGCGAAAGAGTTCAACCTACTATCAGCTGCCGTTACACGGCGAAATATGCGCCGAGCACATCTTATGTGTCTCCACCATTGTCAGAGAGATCCATTTTTCCGCCCCGTATCACAACAGGTACATCATTTGAGATATACTCATGTCCGCGGCATGTGCAGAAGTATCAAATTAACCTAACTTAGAGATGCATCGGTGGATTTCGGAATTCCTAACTTTGGACAGCTATTCCGTACCCACATTGTAGACGACTGGGGACATGAAGTTAGTGGACTGGTGCTCAGATATGATCAGAATGTACTCATAGACAGTATATTTATTAAACTTCAGAATGGGCTGTTATACAACTGTCAACCATTGCACTGTCCTACATCTGTTGAGCGTCTGGGACTTGATTGCAAAGTAGAATATACGGATGCCAACCAAGGGATCATGCCTGAATCTCATAACATCTGGGTCCAATATACGGACAGTGACCTTGATGACACCTTCCAAGGCTGAGTTCCTTCTTTTCCTGTATTATACTTCAACTGGACTCCACCAAATCAGATCCTCCAATTTCAGGAGAGCCTGCCCACCGGAAAATCGATAGCCACCTTCTCTAAGAGGTCCAAGAAGACCCAACAATGGATGTTATGTCCTCAACCTCCAGAATATGCAGTGGTGATTCCAAAAAAGTACAAAGATCAGCATGGTTGGGCTGATTGTGTTGACGGGTTCATCCGGGTTGTCAAACAGACTGATTTGATGCACACTGTATGTGTCGGAGCAATTGTTGGACCTGCACATTCGGTGCGACAGAATAATGCTGCATCAAATAGAATCAATAGCATATGGCTTGTAAATGATCATGTGGATTTAGATACCTACTGGACTGTGTATTGAAGTTACAATGCCTGAATCAAGGTGTGCAGAAGATAGTTAATTGCATTGTACTATTTGATATAAACATTATAATAATCACTCCCGGAGAGTATGGGTCCAGGTATCAGGCACACCGCAATACTCTCGGAGATGCGGCCACTACTCCCAATAGCTCCGAAATTTGCCCATCCCAATAGTGTGATTAGGAAGCATTTTGAAGAGAACTATACACTCTTCAGGAGTGTTAGCAACGGTTCCGGGTTACCCGGCTTCGGTCCAGGTTGGAACCAACCCGAAGGCCCCGGTCTAGGTCAGGAACCACCAAGTAACCCGACCTGCTCTGTCTTGGCGGGTTTGTTACCGGGACCGGACATAAACCCGCGGTTTTTTGGCCGGGTTGAACCCGGACCGCGGTTCCATATTACGGTTCCGGCAACTGTCGCTCCAATTAAGTATTTGAGTTCTGATCGTATCACGATATGATCAGTATGCAGATTGTGCAGTTTTAGCCGCTCTTTCACCTCCCACTGTCAGTTTTGC
>Ga0307515_10019493_pt1 | contig 12200 bp, 8 predicted proteins | sample 17_EM_MG_FD_194513 | JGI IMG/M metagenome (GOLD analysis project Ga0307515, IMG submission 194513) | Populus trichocarpa ectomycorrhiza microbial communities from riparian zone in the Pacific Northwest, United States - 17_EM | ecosystem: Host-associated > Plants > Roots > Unclassified | place...
AAAAAAAAAAAGGATTTCCTAAAATAAAAAACAAAAATCCAAAAAAATAAAAACCAAAGCATAGCTTCTCTTATCTCACATGAAACACACATCACAATCTCTTCATCTCCCTGTCTCTCCCTCTCCCTCTGTTAAAAGAATCCTTCCCTTTCCATTTCCCTCAACAGATCTCCAAAAATAATTCCTCATCGAACCCTCATCTCATACCTTCTCTCTCAACCCACTTTCTTTCTATCGAATGATTCTAGAACCTTGATGAATCCACCCACCACCACCTTCATGGACCACAACCACCACCGCCGTCCATACGATGCCTGAGCTGCGTAGCCGAACACGCAGAAATCGGGCTCAGAATAACAATCAGAATCCGAATCCGATTAAGCTCACTGTACAGACTCGTAAAAGAAGAACCGCGGAGGTTAATAACAACAGAAAAAAGAACGCGATCGTTGATGAAAAGGAGAACATTGTGAGATTATCTGATACGACGCCGTTTAGAAAGGAGCTTCTGGACGAGGGGGCTAGGGTCTTGAGAGGAGAAGAGGAGGTTGCTGAGAAGAAGATGGATGAACACGACAGCGGAGGAGGCCGAAGCGCCGACAAGGGACCGGGAGCGGATGATGAAGGAAGCACTGCTCCTCTTCCTGATAAGGTGAGTTTTTGTTTAGGTTTTTTTTTTTTGGAGAGATTGGGTTTGGATGGAGAGAAAATGTGGGAAAGTGTGAGAAAGTTTTTTTGCGTTGTGGTTTGCATGGAATCGGCTTAATGCATGTGAAATTAAGTGTATGATATTTGAGCAATTTTACTTTTTTTATTGCAATGTCTTTTAGTTTGAAGCTATTTTTAGTAAATTGCAGGAAGTGAAACCAACAAAATCCGTAAAATATATGTGATTTGTTGTTAAGATTCCTTTCTTTTGGTGTCACTTAATCAACTCGTTTTGATAATTTAGCTTATATTTAAATGGGTAATGGTATTGTGATTATTTGTAAAGGAAACTTGTCTTATTATTTTTTATTTTTTTACAACAGGTCCAAGTTGGTGGCTCTCCAATGTACAAAATAGAAAGGAAACTGGGTAAAGGAGGTTTTGGACAAGTGTATGTTGGTCGACGAATTGGTCCCACAAATTTTGCAAATGAAAGAGGTGGCCCTGGAGCTTTAGAGGTATATGATTCTTGTATCTATTATATAGCTGCTCGATAAAATGTGCTGGATTTTATGATTGTAATGGGTTCGTGTGTAAATTGTAGGTAGCATTAAAATTTGAGCATAGAAGCAGCAAAGGATGTAATTATGGACCGCCTTATGAGTGGCAAGTTTACAAGTGAGGTTCCTAGTGCTGCTTGTTATGTTGGTGGTTTTTATTCTGTGTATTGCATTGTTAGGGAGGGAATGTATATTGGGGGTTATGACTTTGTTTATATCTTCTGTGTGTACAGTGCACTTGGAGGCAGTCATGGTGTGCCACGAGCTCATTACAAAGGGAGGCAGGGTGACTACTATGTTATGGTATGTGTTGTTTGTTTTGTGTCCTCCTTTTGATCTTTCGGTTGGTAAGACTTACGTATCAGCCTCTAGGCAATTTTTTTAGAGGAGTGTTTAAGAAAATGCTGTACCTTTTGCAGGTTATGGATATGCTTGGACCTAGTTTATGGGATGCTTGGAATAACAATTCTCACACGTGAGTGTTGTTGTCTTGGTAGTTTTCTCTTAGTTAACACCATTAGATCAAGCATTTCGAATATATTTGATTTTTACTTTATCTTTGCAATTTCAGGATGTCCATTGAAATGGTTGCTTGCATTGCCATTGAAGCCATCTCTATACTCGAAAAGATGCACTCTAGGGGGTGAGACTTTTTAATAATGATTCTGCTGATAATTTTGTTCTTATATATATGTAATCTCGTTTTTGTTAAGAATAGACTACTTTTGGTGATCTGATGAATGGATTTTGGATTTTGAGATTGATGCGATTGATGTTTAAGCTGTCTTCTTAGTTGGTCCTAGAAGGGCATGTGGACCTTACTGGTCTCCATGTTTAGCCTAATATGGCTTTTTAATTTTTGTATAATCAGCAACAAGTAGCCATCTTGTGTCATTTACTTGTTTCCATTGGGGATGAGTGTGATAAAGTGGAACTGCAATTTTCTGTTCCCTTGCAATCAAACTTATTATGTTTAGAACAACATTGCAGCCAAGCAGATTGGGTGAATCAGTTGTAATGAGAAACTCCCAAATAGCACCGCCATTGCGCTACCATTGTTTTCTCATTAGAAGGATTTTTTCGTGATATAGTTGCTTCTATTCTGGCAGGTATGTCCATGGGGATGTAAAACCCGAAAACTTTTTACTTGGTCCACCAGGAACTCCTGAAGAAAAAAAGCTTTTCCTTGTCGACCTTGGATTAGGTAAGCTGTTGAATTTGCCAGTTAATGTGGCACCTGAAACTTTCTTTAGGGACGATGGGTGCCTAATGTTTATTCCTGTTGTTGCCTGTTTCCTTAAAGCAACCCGGTGGAGAGATAGCTCAACTGGTCTTCATGTTGAATATGATCAACGCCCAGATGTTTTTAGGTAAAATGAATGTGTGATAACTGGAACATATGCCAGCTTAGCATTATCTTTGGAGATCCTATGTCTTTTTTTGTCCATTGCAACTCATTGGTGCTGTGCTGCAGGGGAACTGTTCGATATGCCAGTGTTCATGCTCATCTTGGTAGAACTGGTAGCAGGAGAGATGACTTAGAATCTCTTGCCTACACTCTCATCTTTCTTCTCCGTGGTCGACTGCCTTGGCAAGGGTATCAGGTTTGCAGATTCTTAAATCTAATCTGTGCGTGCTGATAGGATCAGTTTCAATTTCTCTCTAATGTGGTGATTTCTTTAGGGGGAAAATAAAGGGTTCCTTGTTTGCAAGAAGAAGATGGCAACTTCACCAGAAACTTTGTGTTGCTTATGTCCTCAGCCTTTTAGACAGTTTGTTGAGTATGTTGTAAATTTGAAGTTTGACGAGGAACCAAATTATGCAAAATATATCTCTCTTTTTGATGGAATTGTTGGTCCAAACCCAGACATTAGGCCAATTAATACTGATGGTGCGCAGAAGGTACCTATAATGTTTTCTTAATCGAGATATGATTGATGGTTTTGATCACTTAGACAAATACTTTGTTGTCCCCCTAAGTGGAGGTTGTGTTAACGTGATATTTTGTTCTGTGAAGCTTATATATCAGGTTGGGCACAAGAGAGGCCGGTTGACAATGGAGGAAGAAGAAGATGAACAACCAAAGAAAAAGGTCAGAATGGGGATGCCTGCAACACAGTGGATTAGTGTTTATAATGCTCGTCGGCCAATGAAACAAAGGTATGCACTCAAGAGTTACATACTGTGCCCTTTGAATTTTTGTGATCAAGGATAAAATGCTGATGTTTTCATTTCCTGGTGTAGATATCACTATAACGTGGCTAATGTGAGGCTCTCCCAGCACATAGAGAAGGGTAACGAAGATGGGTTATTTATCAGCAGTGTGGCTTCTTGCACAAACCTATGGGCCCTAATTATGGATGCCGGCACTAATTTCAGTGCACAAGTTTATGAGGTCTCTCCTCATTTTCTCCACAAGGTTGGTTTTGATCCATGAATCTAAGGACGAGTATCTATCATGGGTCTTCGATGCTATCATGGGTCTTCAATATGAACATCGCCATTTTTAACTTGTTTTTTGCATATTATCTTGCATTTTGATGTTGAAGATTATATACCTTTTAAATGCTAACTCAACTTACTCTTGCATGTTATATTCCTTGTTTGTTTTTATAAAGGAATGGATAATGGAACAATGGGAGAAGAATTACTACATCAGTGCAATTGCAGGAGGAAATAATGGAAGCTCATTAGTTGTGATGTCTAAGGGTTAGTGTCATATCTCCTTCATAAGTGGTCATTCTACTATTTTCTTATTTCATCTCTTGAATTTTTGTTGCTTTATTAAATTCAGGGACCCAGTATGTACAGCAGTCTTATAAAGTAAGTGATTCATTTCCCTTCAAGTGGATCAATAAGAAATGGAGGGAGGGTTTTTATGTCACAGCCATGGCCACTGCTGGAAGTAGATGGGCAATAGTTATGTCTCGTGGCGCGGGATTTTCAGACCAGGTTCCTTTTGTAAATCTCTGCTCAATGAAATGCTTATGGGATGGTGGAGCTAGATTTTCTATATCCCAAATACACTGAGACCAGGTTCCTTTTGTAAATCTCTGCTCAAATTTTAGGTTGTGGAGCTAGATTTTCTATATCCCAGTGAAGGCATTCATCGTAGGTGGGATGGTGGTTATCGCATCACTTCAACTGCAGCTACGTGGGACCAAGCTGCTTTTGTTCTCAGTGTACCAAGAAGAAAACCAGTTGATGAAACTCAAGAAACACTTCGAACTTCTGCTTTTCCCAGTACACATGTCAAAGTTTGTGGATTTTCTCCTAGTTTTCAATGTCTTGATTTTTGTTTGATTCTAACCATAAATTCTGTATGTTTGATTCACTTCATATATATGTTTTTTCAGGAGAAATGGGCAAAGAATCTCTATATTGCATCAGTTTGTTATGGTCGAACTGTCTCATGAATGACTGAAGTTTTGTGGGATGCTGCTACTGCTATCATGACAATTTAGAAGACAATTCTTACCACTTATAACCTTTGTTTTGAGAAGCAAAGATCTGCTTAAGCCAAATTGACTCATCATGGGATTTGGGAGTCTATGTATGCAAAACTCCACCTTAATGTAGCCATGACTTAGCATCCATTATACCTGTGCATTATCTTTCAACTGGGTTGAAATGCCTTTAGGATGGCGCTGATTTACCCACTGCTAAGAAGTTTGTATAGTTATGAACAGTAGTTGAAGAAATGTGCACAGGTGATGTTTTCATTACTGATGGTATTTTTGAGAGCGTGCTATCGTGATTTTGCAATAGGCTGTTAATCATTCTCAGTCATCGAGTCTGTACTTGTCTTATGCTTCTTCCATCTTTTCTAGACTTGAAGATCCTTGTGATCTTTCACTTCCGTACTTCCTGGATGTCTGCATGACCTAAGAGATGGAGGATGTACCTCTTTTGTATACTTTTAAACAACAGTCTGTACTTTTTTCTAATTATCACTGTAATCTTAATGCATATTTGTACCTCTTAAGATCAACTTAGTGTCCGTACTTCCTGGATGTCTGCATGACCTAAGAGATGGAGGATGTACCTCTTTTGTATACTTTTAAACAACAGTCTGTACTTTTTTCTAATTATCACTGTAATCTTAATGCATATTTGTACCTCTTAAGATCAACTTAGTGCATGTGCTGCATTATTTGTCTGGCTGTGTTTCAGTGCTGTTGGCTGAGCAAACATTAAACCTCAACTGATTTTTTTTATCCTGAAGAACATTCTTGTTTATCTTGAAAAATTATCCAAGTGGCTTCCATAACTTTGGTTTGGCAGAGTACGGAGCTGATACCATTAAATTTTTGGGGAAGTATGTCTATGTTCAGGTCTAGGTATTTGATTTCTTAGTGAAATATTTATCCTTGAGGTGGTGCATGCCAATTTTCTGTCAGGTTAGTTGCAGTCATCCAGATTTTAAAAGTTGTCATCTGTGTATCAGAGTGGTTGTCATCCACCAATTATTTGTTTGTCTATTTTTGTTTATGTAACTTGACAATGGAGGTACCTAGACTTTGGGGTATTGACAGGAATCCTAGACTAAATTGCGAGTATTTGTGGTCAAATTCTTCAAAGCAGAAAGCAGGCTGGGCTCCTTTTTTCAGCAAGGATTCGTGGTGCTGAAAGATCAATTATCCTTTTGCTTGGGGGGTCCTGGGATCCTCAAATAGAGAAATTCTTCAGACTTGGTATTTGGGTGCAGCTTTTTATTTCTTTGCTCGCAGCTGGTTCATTATCTCATTTGGATTGACTGAATTACTTCTATTTTCAGGAACCACTTCTGTACATAAGAACCAGGGATGTATGGAATTTGAACTGGTAACGTCTCTACAATTTCCCTTGTTTCCTTGGTATTTTATTTATCATACATAGATCAAATCAAGAATGAGGCACAACCTGTTTTATTGGCAGGGTGTACAGACTGAATGGATACTTGTTCTGTGTCTGATATGGTTGCCGAATGCTATAATGTGCTGCATCTTGATATCTCTACTGAAAAGCGAGGTTTCTTCATGCATCAGTAAGCAGCCCTTTTAGTCTTTCCATAATTTGCTTTCATCAAAGTGCTAACATTTTTATGTTTTCATTATTCTTGTGATGGCTGCCATTTCTGCTGGCGCTTCACTGAGCACATTCTTAATTATACTTCTATGATCTGCACTGTCAGTGTCTTAAATTCCATTATGGACCTTCTATATGTGTCTCCAGAAATGATTGTCATGCAAACCACCTCACATTTGGATTGTTTGAGAATTTGAGTTGTATCTTGAAGCGATCTGTTACGCCGAATTATTTCCACAGCTGATTTGATAAAATAACTTTCGATCCCATTGATTGCTACAAAACATGATGACAAATACAAGCTAATAATTAAAACCTCCAGTTCTTGTTTGCATTCAAGAAATGGAAGGAGGAAAAAGAGATCTCCAATAAACCGACTCAGGCATGTTGGGACTGGGTGGGCTAGAGTATTAATCCTTTCCGGATACCCAAGCCATTCCTCAATATAACTCCATATACAGCAACTGCTGGTTTCATAGTATATTGAGAAAATAATTTTGATTTTATTTATTGTCCTTCCTTTATTACCTGTTTAAAAAGCAACTGCTAGCGGAATGCATAAACACCTGAGCAGAATCTGAAATTGGTGCACATTTGCTGATAGTGTTTAGTTTACACTACTGAAATTCACACATTCTTGCTTGCTTGCTTGCTCAGGCTTACAAGTAGTTGATTGCTCGGTACTGCACAATATCCTGGTTGCAAGCCTCCATCGATGGCAAAGGTGGCTGCATGGGTGCCGAGATTAATCAGAATCTTCCCGATGAGATAGGACACTTTGGATGCTGGATGCTGCAATGTTGGGAAGTGTTCAATTCTTACATGAATATGCTGGATGCAATGTTGGGAAATCGTCTATTGTTACATGAGTGTGCTCGTGTTTTTATATTCGGTTGATCGATGTGTTTTTGCTTGCTTCAATCCACATTTGTCTTTTGGAATAGACGTGTTGTGAAATGTTGGTCCATGTGGCACGTGACCGCACACCAACCAGATTTCATTTTTATGTCGATACATGCTATGCTCTCCGTTACTACCTAAATGCAGACTGTAGCGGCATAATTTAGGCGTTGTCTAGCCTAAAAAAAGAAAACTACAGAAACATACAAAACTTCGTGCTGGACACAAATGAAGAAAGATGGCCGTTTCCTGAGGTAGTGTGCAATGGCGTTTACTTGAAACAATTAAGAAAACAATAATTAAAAAAGCAACCCAAGGTTAGGGTTAGCTAAACCAAAGTCTTGACCATAGCAGACCGATCCTTGGCGATACCGAGCTTGTAGCTTAATGGGGCTTTAAGCGTGCCGGCTCTTCTTTCTTGTGTAACAAAGCACCGCTAAATAATCAGTCCTCGGTGTGCACTTTTAGGGTTTTTCTCCTTGACCTATCTTCCTAATTTCATAATTATTATTATCGTTAATTTTTTCTTGCACAATATGCAGTCAGTAAAGCTCATATGATGATCCAAGCATTTCTTTAATTTCTGCTGGAGAATTTGGGTGAAAATTGAATGAGGAAAGCTTTTGAAATGAATACAACGATTAAAATTGTATTGTCAGAAACAGGCTGGGTTAGAGCAATCAATCTGACTTGAGCTTTCCCGAGATATTTATAATGTATATTCATAGATTAAGTACCCTCCCTACCAAGCCTTGATATGAATGAAGGACAAAAAGAAGTGAGCTGAAAAATTAGATTATCACAGAAGATCTATTATGCCGGCCTGCAACATAACCTCCTCAAACGGACTCTTTCCTGCCAAAAGAGAAGACAATTTAGCAAGGTAATTCCAGTATTACGCGTAACTGAGAAATCAACATGCTATGGACATGGATATGTAATTGATACTAGCCTCAGTGTTGTCATGATCATATCGAACCAAGAAAAGGCACCGGCAACCTCTAATGTCATGCGTTTTCCTTTGAATGTCGACAATGTGGGCGTCAAAGTATTGTGCCTGGTCCCTTCTTTCCTAATAAAATTCAAACTGCACTAGTAAGCTACCTGTAGAAAGTAGGGGTGATTTGCAGGGAGTGAAAGGATTACTGCTGCAACTAAAAATCTAAAATACCTGAAAGCAGCACACTAAATCTCCAACCTTCAATTTGTGGCATTCTGAATGCTCAAGAGGTATTGAACGTTCTCGCACTGCATTTTTTACATTGACCCACTCATCCTCCTCAGCCCCAAATCCAACAAATCTAACACGAACTTCCTTTAATAAATGAAAAAACTTCATGAAAGATGTATTTACAAAAAATGCGATGATTGACTCTTTAGCACGTTCCCATTTCTAATTTGAGTGGAGACCTAACTAGAAGAAGTTTCAGTCCCAACTAATCAGATTTTATTCCATATGGATGACCTCATTATCAATTATACTTCTTTGGATGACACCGAAAATTCAGTTTTTGTTTTCAATATCATGCCCTGCACTGAGGTTCTGCAACTTTGGACGTGTATACTAGCTCAACATTAGTCAGGACAAACCAGCCACAACTAAAATGCTTGAAGTAATATATTATGAAATAGAAACTTACAGCATCCCCAGATGCAAGAATTCTATGAGAGAGGAACATGTCAACATCATACCTAAAAGAAGAAAAGATCGTTAGACATTAACCTTGGACATCCTGTCAGGTGACAAAGTATGCAGCTACCATTCTGAAATAAGTATCAAGGCGACCATGCACTTCTTACTCAAACTGGCATGCCTATCAAGAATATTCTCATACAGACACATAAACAGCCTGTGATTTTTTATTTACTTCTCATTTTTTCTAGGAAAATTTATTAGGAGAAAGTAGAATTATCCTTAAGTTTATATTCATAAGAAAACTAATAGTTCAAACAGGAAGTGAAGCTACATGGATCAGGCTAAGTTTGCTTGCCTCACTGTTACCTCTAAGCGTGATGGTTCAGAGAGAAACATTAACAACAGGCTCTGTCCACTAGTGACTAGGGGAGGCTAAGTAAGCCCAGGCAGTCATCAATCAAACGAAGGGAGTATCCTAAACAAATGCTGTGAAGGTTTATCTCAGTATGGATCTATTCTTTAGGGGGCTTTTTCCACTAAACCATCTCCATTCTAGCCCTAGGTAATGAGAATTTCGATATTTCTGGGGCAGCTCACATTTTATCAATGGCCCTAATATCAAACAATGTTGACTGTGATCACGTTTTTTATCCACAAAATGGAGATATGTCCAACAAGGTAAAACCAAAACATTTAAAAGCAAGGTTCACAATTTTTGCTTGCTACATGTTTCCTTACCACGCCCCATCTTTTGATGACCTTGCCTCAAATTTCAACTCTGACAAATCTGGGATTGTTTCTCCTGTTTTTAGAAGAAAAAAAAATTATTAAGAAATATGGGGAAAAGTTGGCTACAAAGAGATAAAGGGTAGACAAAAAAGCTCTCATAATATAACCTAATTTTTTAGGTTAAAAAGAGAAAGGGAAAAGAAAGCCAGAATGGTTGTTGAAACAAAAAAAGCTTCATCTGTAAACAAGATTCTTCAACATCAATTTTGGGCATACCAATTCCCAACATAACATCCAAGTATATCCTACCAACTGTTATTAGAACCCACCGAGACTGTGGCCTTGAAGGTTAATATATCAAACAATAATTCATTACAAATGATGCTGAATGATACTGAGCATCTACCTGAGGAATAATATCTAAAACTACAGATGCAGTCTATTTAACTTTGAAAATGACACAAAGCATGATTAAACCTGAAATACCACTAAGCTCTACATATTCTTGTACCAAACCCCCACCTACATATTCTTGTACAAATATCTGATTTCAAGCAGTAGTAAATGTCATAGAAAAATATCAAGAAAGAAAAGCACCTTCAGGAATTCGAGAACTTTCTTTTGTCTTATTAAAAGAATTAGACTTCGGGAGTGGAGAATCATGATTTGAAGCATCAGTTGAAGATGCAACTTTGGACAGGCAATCCTGCTGCCTAGTTCTGAACCAACTTTGTACCTAAGACACAATTGTAACATAAGGGAAGCTACGAGATAAGCACAAACATAATGCTAGAGCTTTCATTGCAGAATAAAAGGGTTATAACAACAACGGAAATGGTATACAGAAGAAAAAAAAGGAGTAATCAAGAAAGTAAAACCTCAGTCCATTTAACAACAGGTTTCCCAGCCCGGGCAGCAGAGGAGCTGCAAGGACATACCAAATCAAAACCAAGAGGAGTTAGCACCTAATGTAGATATTTTACATGAACCAACATCATGTGTCAAAATCTATAACTAGAAGATATGCATGGTACAAGACTTGCCTAAATCTCCTGGCAACTTTCTGAAAGAACTCCTTGTCCAGTTGTTGGTCTGATTCCTTTAGCAATCTCTCCATCTTCTCTATCTGTTTTCATGGACGAGGATAAAAATAAAAACTTTATCATGTCATTTGCACAACACAGTCGAAAAAACAAAGGAGATAGTAAAGCATCGCCATATGGGATCATCAGTCACAGCACCCCGCAGGCACAAGTATACAATTTTGCTTGTAGCCAAAACAATACATATGTGCATTATTCTTTACCCAACAACATTTAAAATGTTACAAAGCCAAGCATAGACTTGGATACACAATTACATAGACATCACATCAATCTAGATTCGCCATTTACAAAAAACAAGATCTCAAAGAATTTAACTGAGATTATGAGTAAATAATTCGTATTCATGACCCATTACCATTTAGCAAATAACAACCCAACAACCCTGAGTTTGCTGTCAACCAAGACCCTTTTCACATAAGAATAACCAGAAATCTACCCACCCCATCATAAGCAATTGCCCCAAATCAACTTAACTCCATGGCTAAACTTTCAAATTCTCTAAGCACCTAGATGAGAGGAAAGTTATTGTATTTTAAACACAAATCAATATAGTTAACCACATTAATCCTAAAAGACACCATTTCTGGATAAGATACTAAAATAAAAAACATCCCAATAATTGTTTTAAGAAACTAACAAGAAATAAGCCACAATCAACATAAAATGTACATAACTGCAAAAAATAAGAAAGCACCATATAAAATAAACATTAATAAAGAACAAGAAAGCAAATCATACCTCAGCCGTTGTGAACCCAGAGAACACCGGTCTCTGTCTTCGGCGGAGACGATCCATAATTCTATCCACACGTAAAAAAAAAAAAAAAAAACTTAAACCCTAGCTTTTTGACAATTAAGAAAGTTGTTTTGCTTTCCCTTTCCTCTAAAATTGCGTGGAATTTGGAGACCTGTGTCGATAGCTAAACAGGGAAAAGAAGGTTTTTTTTTGGTGCTTGTTCGGTTTGGTTTCAGAGAAAGCAGAGGTTTGTACTGTGCTTTCCAGCTTTAAAGGAAACTGTTTAAGCGCCTTTTTAGTGTTTGGTCTCGTTTTGTTCTTCGGGATATTTGGTTTCTGGAATTCACTTTTTAAAAAATTATTTTCCAAACTTTCTTGTGTTTGTTTATCATTAGAAAAGTTAGTCAATAAAAAACAATTTTCGATCAACGGAAAACACTTTCCAGTCAAATAAAAATTTAGTTTGGTTTCCAGGAAAGTGTTTTTCCTTTTGGCTGTGTTTGTTTTCCGGAAAGTGGTTTCCGGGAAATCACTTTCCTAACTTTCTTGTGTTTGTTTGCCATTAGAAAATTTGGTCAACGGAAAACACTTTCCAGTCAAAGGAAAATTTGACTTGGTTTTCAGGAAAGTGTTTTCCTGGAAAATTTGGGCGGAAAACACTTTCCGGAAGTTGTGAAAAAATTAAAAATGTTATTATTTGCTGATTATATCAAATTTGATCCTCAAACTTTTGATTGCTATATATAATTTGTTTTGAATATTTATTTTTCAATTCCATCTCTTAAAATTTAATTTTTATATTAATTTTGGTCCTTATTT
>Ga0307515_10019494_pt1 | contig 12199 bp, 18 predicted proteins | sample 17_EM_MG_FD_194513 | JGI IMG/M metagenome (GOLD analysis project Ga0307515, IMG submission 194513) | Populus trichocarpa ectomycorrhiza microbial communities from riparian zone in the Pacific Northwest, United States - 17_EM | ecosystem: Host-associated > Plants > Roots > Unclassified | place...
CCCCGTGTTTTAAAAAAAAAAATTTTTTATTAAAATTTTTTTATATATATATATTTTAGATCATTGTGATGCGCTGATCTTAAAAATAATTTTAAAAAAATAAAAAAATATCATTTTAATGTATTTTAATAAGAAAAACATTTTAAAAAACAACCGCAATCACACTTTCAAACATGCTTGGCCTCGTTTGGCCTCTTTGTTTTAGTGGGAGCATGAAATTATTTTCTGACTATAATGTCGTTGTACAATTATTTATATTATTTTGTTCCTCTATTATAATTTCTTAGCTTTTTATTTTTAGGGTGTTTATGATGATAGTTGTTTTTTAAAATATTTTTTTTAAAAAGATATATTAAAATAATATTTTTTATTTAAAAAAAATATTTTTAACATCAATATATCAAAATAATTTAAAAATATTAAAAAATTAATTTAAAAAAAAAATCAATTTTTTATAAACAACATCTGAAACGCATTTTTGATACACGACATATGCTATGCTAGTAGGCTAGTAGAGTGGCATATGTTAAAAAAAATTATTTTCCTGTAGGATTGATCCCATTTTTTTTTAAGACTTAAAATAATATATTTTTTTTTAATTAAAAAAAATCATCTGGTTAAGGTCTGGTGGTAACCGGTTCAAGACCAGGTTTTTTTTCACCTGAGACCGGTTCGGGCCTGGGTTTTTTAGGTCCGGGTTTACCCTACGAGCCAGTCGGTGTTTTACAATTAAGCATGGGATGCCGAGGCTTTTTTTTCTTGGAGGAAGTTTCTGGCACAACATGAAGAATTTGCATAACGTGTCTAAAACCGGACGTGGCACTCTCTGAATGAACGATACTTGTCTTTCAATGGACCCCACTACATTTTCTATAACAACTGTCTTATCACATATCATCTAAGAGGACTTATCAGTTATCAAATTATGTACTTATCATCTCGTACACATCGCCAGTCTTGTGCTATTTAGCACACGACATTTTCGACGCAGGGTGTGAATTCAGCTTTTAAAGTAAAGAAAACACAGAGAAAGAGACCCTTTTGTTTTTTGAAGCTAAAAGTCATGGTCACTCACTGATCTTTCTCTCTGTCAATCTAATTTACTTGTTTTTCTTCACTTATCTGGTGAGCTTACACATAACTTTGCTCATTTCTCTGGTTTTCTTTGATGCCCATCTCTTATATCTTGAAAAGTTTGCTAATTTTCATCTTGTTAAGTGATGTTTAGCTTTACTTTTAGTGATATTTAGTTAAAAGGTACTGTCTTGATTAGTTAAGAACCCAGAATTTCTTGATTGATTTACTGTTTTCTGTTTGAAAATCATCAAATTTCTTTGCTTAATTTTTCTTAATTTGATGGAGACAGGAGAGAGAGTTGTCTGTAACTGAGCAGATGATCATCTTTATCATTTTGGTTTGTCTTGGGCTCATGCCCACTGGATCAAAACTCAAATCTTTTGTTTGGTGTCCTAGAAAATTATATTTTTTGAGTTAAGAGTTATGGGGTTTTGTTTTTGTTCACTTTTTGTGTATGGATGGTTCGTATTAAATTCTCAGCTAGAACTTGCAAAGTTTGATTTAGTATCTTCTTGATGATTTAAATAAGCTAGCATTATTGCTTATCTTATTTATCATTTTAATTTAACAAATTCAGTGTTTTGGATTCATTTAGAGGTTCAGGTGACAATGGCTGCTCTCTGTAAAGATCTTGTCCTGTTAATCTCACAGTTCTTAGACGAGGAAGGGTTCAAAGAAACTGCTCGCATGTATGTTACTTTCTCCTTCTCTCTCTAACACACACAATCTTGGGAATCTCAGACCCTTTCAGATGAATTATGCAATTTTTTAACGAATCGTTTGATTGTGTGTAACCTTTTTTTTTTTCCTTTCATCATCGGCCCAGGCTTGAGCGTGAAAGTGGTTATTACTTCAGCATGAAGTTTTTTGAGGACATGATACGCAGTGGCAACTGGGATGAGGCTGAGAGATATCTTTCTTGTTTCACAAAATTAGATGACAACAGATACTCGACAAAGATCTATTTTGAAATTAGGAAGCAGAAATTCCTTGAGGTGTTGGACAAGTAAGGCTGCTTCTTTCTTTCACAATCACTGTGCACGCATTATGTATGTCACATCGATTCTACTTATAATTTGTTAATTGATTTTACAGCAATGAACGTTCCAAGGCTTTAGACATCCTTATGAAGGATTTGAAAGCTTTTGCCCCAGACAACGAGGAGCTATTAAAGGAAATGACTTTGCTTTTGACATTAAATAATATAAGGTATAAATCTATGGTATATATGTTTTTGTTATTATTATTATTATTATTATTATTATTATTATTATTATTATTATTCACATTCCATAGGAGAAGCATGTTAAGCTTATTACAAGAAGATTAATTTCTCTCGTTGTTGAACAGGGACCATGAGTCACTCTCTATGTATAGTGATGCAGAGTCGGCAAGAAAAGTTATGATGGTTGAGCTTAAGAAAGTTATTGAAGCAAATCCCCTTTTGCGTGACAAATTGGAATTTCCGAACATTGCAAATCATAGGCTACGGCGTCTCATAAACCAAAGGTTCCTTTTTTCTTTTCCTTCATTTAATTCTCAATTTCACATCACAACTCGAATACACCAAGCCACAAACTGCATGCAGGCTCTGGTTACGCACATAGAGCACATGCAAGTACGTGCACTTTTATATGCACATATGCATGTTGGATTCTCTTCAGAATTTCTAGACATGTCTATTTGTCATTCAGATAAAACTGATTTTTGCATTTAATCTGACAGTCTGAATTGGCAGCATATGCATTGTGCATATCCGCAGCCAAATCCTGATATAAGAACCCTTTTTGTGGATCACATTTGTGTACCAATACCATCGGATGATCATTTATTTTCAGCAGCAAGTGATAGCAATCCACTGGTATGACACAAGAAGAACAATGATCGTTCTTATTTTATTTTTCCCTTTCCAATAATGGATTCAAGTATGGTTCCTAACCAACCCAGCTTGATTATCCTTTTAACAGTATTCGTACATAATCCTTCTAATGAGCTTCAGTGTTATTGTCTAGCCTTCTCAAACAACATCAATGCTAGTTTCAACTTCCTCAGCCTCAAATTCTACTTCATCTTCTGAGGCCCACTCTTCAATTTCAAGTGAAGCTTTGTCTCTTGGAGTTCCAACAAACATAGGTAATGGTTTGTGATTCTCTCATTAATATTTCTTTGACCTTCTGTGAAGGCAGTTTTATTGTGGTTATAGAAAAAAAACTCCTTTTATCACTAACTATCTATTCCATGTTTGTTGCAGCTATGATAGAGGTTTTGGAGGATAATACTACTGTAAATGACAGTGGTATTCCTAAAAACAGAATTGTAAACCTAAAAAGGCCTTCCAATGAGGCAAGCTTAATTTTTCATTTCTTTTTGTTGAAACATTGGTAAATATCAATAATAATTTCTTTTCTTAAGTCATCGATTTCATGCGTGCAGGAAATATCAGATGCCTCTCTTCCTGATCAAAGCTCTGTTAACATTTCTGATGATTTGCCAAAGAATGTTTTTAGGATATTAAATGAGGGGTCATCTCCAACAAGCATGGATTTTCATCCTGAAAAACAGACTGTTCTTCTAGGTTTATTCATAAGGATATATATTTTTTCTTCAATATTTTGGGATAAGCACCCTATTTAAACTGATTGTTTACTCATGGAAACTGATGGTTTGATACTTCAGTTGGAACCACTGTGGGGGACATTGGATTGTGGGAAGTTAGTTCAGGGGAAAGTTTGCTTTCAAGGAATTTTAAGGTTTGGGATATTGCAGCATGTTCGATGATGTTCAAGGTTCGTCACCTTCTATACCATGCTTCCATTAAACAATCATGTTTCTGAAATATGAATGATCTTGCATATATCCAGGCAACTTTGCTTAAGGATCCTAGTGTTTCTGTTAATCGTGTTGCTTGGAGCCCAGAAGGCGGTTTGTTTGGTAAGTTTTTAAAGATAATGGAAGACAAGGGGAAATAATATCCTGTCATTCGGAATATGTTTGTTCATTAATTTAACCTTCTTTTTTTTTTTAAACAGGGGTTGCTTATTCAAAACACTTGGTGCAAATATATTCTTATAATGAAGCCAAAGATGCGCGGCAGCAATTGGAGGTAGCTTTCTAGCATATTATATTCTTCACTAAATTTTTGGCTTTGCTGTTCATTCTTTGGATATTTATCATATCAAGCTTATTCTTTAACTTATTTCTTATATCTAGATTGATGCTCATGTTGGTGGTGTAAATGACCTAACCTTCTCTGCCCCTGAGAAACAACTTTTGGTCATTACCTGTGGTGATGACAAGATCGTTAAGGTTGGTTTATTTTACATCAGAATTAGACATGGATTTTTCTGTCCTGGAAAGAAAGTGATGATATTTTTCTGATGACCATTAAAGGCATGGGATGCGACTGACGGTGTCAAAATGTATACTTTTGAGGGCCATGATGCTCCTGTTTATTCTCTCTGTCCCTATAGCAAGGGAAACGTTCATGTGAGTATCGCTATTGGTTCTTTTGTACTTGTGGCGACATTGATTGTTTCAGACTGATGATAATTCCACCTTTACTTTTTTCTTTTTCTGCTTCAGTTTGTCTTTGCGACATCAGTGAATGGGAACATAAAAGTTTGGCTGTATGATAATTTAGGAGCCCGAGTAGATTATGATGCTCCTGGCCTGGGGTGTACATCAATGGCTTATAGTGGTGATAGAAGGTTTCATTTACTCGGTCTGAATTGCCTTTTCAATGTTTCACATGCTGGTTATATTTGAAGGGTAAATCATGTCGCAATCAAAAACTTTGTAGGCTTTTCTCATGCGGGACCAGCGGAAGTGGAGAGTCATTTCTTGTTGAATGGGATGACTCTGAAGGTGCCATAAAAAGAACCTATCTAGGATTGCAAAAGAATTCTTCAAGTGTAGTGCAGTTCGATATAATGAAGAACCAGGTTTTAGCTGCTGGTGACGAGCATGTGATCAAAATTTGGGATATGAACAAAATTGAGCTTTTCACAACCATTGATGCAGAGGGAGGCTTACCAGTAAGTTCCTTATGACGGGTAATTTTGATTGAATTAAAATCATATATTCCACTTACAAAGAATAGTGGTCTCAGTTTCTCATATAATTCCTTTCACCCCTGATGTGAAGGCAAACCCATGTGTTCGATTTAACAAGGAAGGCACGCTGTTGGCTGTTTCTGCAAATGACAACAAGATCAAAATCTTGGCAAAAGATGGCAGTCTTCAGTCACTGCATACAACAGAAAATTGCTTGGATGATGATTTTAGAGTTTTCTCTGATACTCTTAAGAAGGTGGGCATATTTAATACAGTCATGACTAGCGATAGAATATAGATCTCTTTCTGATGCTTTTAATTTTTGTTCAGCTTGTAAGTGAAGCAATTTCAAAAGGTGCCTGTGCTCAAGATGCAGATGAAGCTGTTGCAAAAGTGGGTAACTCTTGGTTTTGTCAGAGATTCATGCTATATCTTATATGACATGATGAGTTGTTTTTTACTTAATACAGTAGTATCTTTTGGTAGGACTTGTCATGACTCTGGAAATTACTTTGAAGTTTGGGGTACTAAGCAATGTTTTAATCTTCTACAGAATGGAAACCTGAAGGCAGTGAAATCTAAAATTACTGGAAAAGACACTAAGTCAAAGAGTGGGAGGCTCATTGAATTAAACAGCCCTTCTCAGTGCCAGATTCTGCGACTTCCTTCTCATATGAAAGCAAACAAGGTTGGACTGTACTGTGTTGTAGCTGCTAAATTCTTCTTTTCATTTTTTTTTCCTTTTGATTTTTTGTTAGCTCCTTCTGCCTCACGTCTTTGAAGTCCTGCAGATGTAGACACATTTTCAAATATTTTGACTATGATCATAGATTGTTTTTTATTTCTCCTTTGGGTTTCTAGGTAGTTTTAAGTTTCTTGCTGGTTCTTGCTTTGCAAATTGATAACTCTCTGTGCAGTGGATGTGAAGGATGAGATTTCTCAACACGTGTACAAATTTGAAAACTGGAAGGCTTCGAAACCCATCTGAAAATGTTAAATTATATATTCAAAAAGCAACACATCTTTGTTTTTGGAGATACCGATTCAATTGCTTGAGGATCTGAGCCACTCTAATGTTTTTATATATATATAAATATGTATGTATGTATATGCTGAAAAATTCCAATATACCGTGTAAGGATGAGAAGTTTCTCAGTAGCTTTTATCTTTCACAAATGCAGATATCAAGGCTCATTTACAACAATGCAGGTAACTCCATTTTGGCATTAACATCAAATGCCACTCATTTATATTGGAAATGGCCACAGAATGACTTTGACTTGAGTGACACGGTGAGCAAAACTAGAGATTCAAACCATTTCTATTTTGCATTTGAAATTATTCTTTTAAATTTAGTGTTAACTGCTGTTAATAATGCTATTGCAATGAAATCTTAATGGCAGGCAGCTGCAAAAGTTTCCCCTCAACTATGGCAACCCAGGAGCTACTCAGGGCTGATGACAAATGACCTTACAGGCAGCAACCCTGAAGAGACAGTTCCCTGCTTTGCCCTGTCCAGGAATGATTCATATCTTATGTCATCATCCGGAGGGAGAATCTCTCTGTATAATTTGCTGAAATTCAAGGTATCATGAACTTCCATTTGCAGTCTACAAACTTATGAAGGTCTAAATAATCCATGCACATTTTTATTAGCCCTATGTGATCTTGTTTGTCATGTATACTTTGTTATCTTTACATAGCCCTATGTGATCTTGTTTGTCATGTATACTTTGATATCTTTACATATTCAATTCGACTACAAATCTTCCAATTACTTGTCATAATTTCCAATTGTACTAAGTTTATGTGGTTTAAATTATTGTTTATGAAATTTAAATACTTTCCATAGGTGGTTTTCTCACTTTTTATTGAACATCATCTTATGAATATAAAATACCATCTTTTACATGCAAAGTTTTCAAATCTTTTGATTTGTTCACGTGTTTTGGTAGTTTACAAGCATGTTTAATTGAACATTCTTAAACTTAATAGACGATGCTGTCCATCATGCAACCACCACCTGCAGCAACTTGCATTGCTTTCCACCCTCAAGATAACAACATACTCGCTATAGGGAGAGACAATTCCACAATTCTAATATATAATGTCCGTTCAGCTAAGGTATGCATTTCTCCTGATGTGATCCAGTGCTTTACTCGAGCAAAACCAAGCTTTATCATCTCCTTAATACTCGCAGGTCATTACCATACTTGAGGGTCATTCTAAGAGAGTCTCTGGTCTAGCCTTCTCTAATGACCTGAATTTACTTGTTTCTTCTGGAGCAGATGCTCAGGTTAGTGTTGAATTATACGAGATATGTATAATGCTGAATTTCCTTGATGATTATTTCGAAGTCATTTCCAAGAGTAAATGTGTTTATTTAAATGATACCTTGACCTCTGTCATTTGTCTGAAGTGCTCCTGTACAATCATGTTCTTTATTCTTCTGCAGATTTTTGTCTGGAATGTTGAAGGGTGGTACAAACAGAGGAGCACATTCTTGCAGATTCCCGATGGAAGAATACCTTTTTCATTATCAACAGATACCCACATCCAGTTTCATCAGAATCAGACAGAATTCCTTTCTGTACATGAGACTCACCTGGCAATTTATGAAGCCAGAAAATTAGAATGTGTGAAGCAGGTTCTCTCTCTCTCTCCCTCTCTCTCAATCTCAAGAAGGTGAATTCCAGTAATTCAACTCACCTGACAATTTATTTTTATGTTTACAGTGGATTCCAGGAGATTTTGCAACACCAATTTCCCATGCAACATTCTCATGCGATGGCCAGATGGTGTATGCCAGCTTTCTGGATGGACTTGTCTCTATATTTGATGCCTCAGATTTTCAGTTATATTGTCAGATTAATCCAACTGCCTACCTTTTCCCCACTTCAAGGTAAAGCACTCTCATGAAACAAATTAGAGACACAGAAGCTGTCCAATCTCATACATTTATAGTTGTGTTTATTTTAAGTTCTATCAAGTATCTGATCCGGTAACTAGTTAATGATACCATCTTGAGCTTTTTTTTGTGGCTGTAGTTTGGGAGTGTATCCGATTGCCATTGCCGCACATCCTCAGGAACCAAACCAATTTGCAGTGGGACTGACAGATGGTGGTGTTATAGTCTTTGAGCCTCCGATTTCTGCTGGTAAATGGAGTATGTTGACAGCCGATGAAAATGGATCAGCAAGTAAATTACCTGCCGAATCCGAGGGTAATTATTGATAATTCAGTTTCAGCGTATGAAAACTGTGTTTTAAATTAGCGAACATTGAAAACATTGGCCGGCCATCTGTATGTGTATTTCTGTATCTTTATGTAACGAATACCAAAGAGTCGTTTATGGTATCATATCATCCAATAAGATATGCCTTAGTCTGTAAAAATAAAATGCATTACCATTAGTGTTTAGAGCTTTTGCCACGGAGAGTAGTGGCTGCATGCAGTCACTGATCCTAGCCGTCCACAGAAACAATGCCTGGTGGTTCTGACAAATCATGCACCTGCATGATGGCATGCACAACTGTGATCAGCTACTGCTTGCAGCCGTAACTGTCCTCTGCTAAATCCTCTCCTCCTCTAATTGTTATGCTTGTGCATGATCGTACGCAAAGGGAAAGAACTCTTCCCGTCTTCTGTTTTATTTTTCCAGCCATATTCGTCAAGATAAACTTATCTAAAGCCATGCTATGTCTATGAAGTCAAATATAGTCCAAAATGAACGAGACTTTGAAAGCCAACAATTCTCCGATAATGAACCATCTTCTCGCCAAAGGAACCTGATGGATATGGAGAGATTGCTCGACAACCGACAGCGTCCATATCTGTATTGCTATTCACTGGCTGGGCAAGCCTTCTACTTCCAAACTATTCATCGCAGCGTCTGAATTTCCAAGAACTGTTATTGATTCGGTTACAAGAGGAAATGGGCATTAAAGATGTCGAGCATCTCATCTAGGGATGGTAATGGATACCCTGGATCGGATTTTATATTATCTATATTTAAACTCATATCTAAAGTAACTATCATAATGTAGGTCGAACTCGATGGGATATGGATTTTTCATACTCGAACCTGATTGAAAGCTATAATACGCATAATTTTTTTAAAATTTCGAAGTTAGTTATTTATTTCAGATTTAGATCGTAAAGCAATATGCATACCCAGCTCAAGACTTCTTTCTTTCAAGTTTTAACTGAACTCAATTAGTTCTAAAAATTTTCTACTTTCTACGCATTCAAGTTAGTTCAGGTCGGTTTCTATTGGATTCAGGTAGTCTCACCTTCCACCAGCGTACACTTGGCTCTTATTAAGAGTATCACGGAAGTCGGAAGTTACTACCCGCTCTCTTCTACTCCCCTGACCACCACAACTATCATTTCTTACTCGGATTTTTATTCTTATCCTAGCCTATTTCGGTCAAGAGCTATGCTACCTTGGTTAGCCTTTTCCAGTACACGACAATGGTGGCACATCCCTGCCGGTGCCACCCCAAAGCAATTGAATTACCATAAGCACTCACCTGTTGACATTAAAATTTTGAAATGGAGTCTGGAACAACAAACAAGGAAAGGGGAATCAGGCTTCACTGTTAACTTCACTCTATAAACAGGGAATGCATAGCAAGATGGATTCTTGCAAATGCGAGTTCAAATTTAGACAACACATTCAATTCAAAGAAGTTTAAATTGTTAATTGCTTCCACACGAGTAAATTTGAAATGCTCAATATTCCAGATTCAAGTCAATTGCCTCCACACAAGTAAATTGGAAATGCTACATATCCCAACTTCAAGCATCCACCTTCGCCGCTGCAGATGCATAGCTGACACTGCTGTCTCTCATTGTTTTGCATTGACTAGACTGCTCATACCGGAGGAACTTGATCTTTATCTTTGTCGAGCAATTACTCGACATCTGAAAGTATCATAGATGTCAAACAAAATGGCAAAATAGAAACTAAAAGTCCTGAAATAATATATCCAGAAGTTTTTAACAGCGTTTTAAAACAAAATTTCTTGTTGGTGTGATAGGTGTGAGCAATTGTCATGAATTATTCAATAAAATAGAAGTAGAACATGGCTGGCAGAAATTCCTTACAGAAAATGGAAGAAAAAGCTGTAAAGACACTGCAAACATCTTATGGTGCTGAAATCAAGCCATTTCAGTAACTTTAAGAGATTTGGGCACTTACATGCAAGAAAACACTAATTGGATGCCTTCCACAGATAGTGTTGTCATACTCCGACAAGTATTGTTTAAATGCATCTGCATTCCCTGTTTCAATTATGTCCATGCCCATCTTGTCCAGTGCCTCAATAGACTTGTGTATGGGCCCACATTTCTTGTCATAGTGTGTGTAATGGAACCTAATAAAGGAAACACAGGTCAAGATTGCTTGATGAGATGGTTAAATACATAAGGTGAACCAAATGCATTTCAACAGAACCACAACACGATATTGTGCATGGTTGTGACTTGTGAGTAAACAGTCAGCACAAATTGTTGAATATCATGCTTTACAGAGATAAAGATACAAAAATGGACAACATACAGTGATAATCAAATACCAAATGACATTTTTTTTTCTCTAATTCATTAACTGAACAAAATATAGATCCATTCATCTTAAAGATTAGAAGACCCCTTCGCATAATGTATTCAGCGGGCTCAGAGGCATCTGACATTCAATCAAGTTCTTCAAAGAAATTCTCAGACATACAATAGAAGCAAATTGAACAATAGATCTTGCAAGGCTTTGAGGAAAGCATTGCTAACATTAGTTTAAAAAAGAAAATCAACCCTCCAATTTTGATTACGAGGAAAAAGAAAAGGAAATCTAACAAATGTTACTCAGTATTGTCCATAGTACAAGTGTATGTGTGGGATGGAAGCAAATTAAAGAGCCATCCCCATCGTAGACCTCCTCTATAAATTCAAAGACATTTAGAAGGAGAAAAGTACCATGAAACCATCATTATAATGGAACATACCGAGAACCCCAGTGACAAAAATCTGAAGAGACAGAAAAGAAGTTAGTTGGATCATCAACATATTTTGCCAACAAGCGGCCATACATGGCCTCATTATCAGTATTAAGAGCTCCAACCAAAATGGGTACAACTTTCACTGGGTGCCTGCAATCCATGAACAAATAAATAAACAAAACACAGAAAAATAAATCAGTAAAGTTGAGCCACAAACAAAACCAACATAGTGAAATTCTCTATGCAGCAGAAATTACCCTTCAAATATTTTAACAAGATACGGCAAGTGCATTTCCATGCTATGTTCAGCCTCGTCAACCTGAAGATCCATCAACTCAAATTTTCCTGTGGCTTTAAGTTCCTCAATGACTGAAAAGGATCCAAAATGAACATAATTAGTTCAATCACATGGACCAATAGAACATCAAACCAACAGTGAAAGCTAAAACGAACCAATCCATTTCAATGATGATTCAAAACTTGCATTCCAACGTAATAAAAAAACAAACTGTGCAGGTACAGTACCTTCCAAATCAATAGGCAAGTCCCCTATGGGCGTTTTGTAAACTGTAGCCGTTGAAAGAGCACATTTTGGTGTATAGTAATGGTGTGACGGACCAAGAAGGAATACCCGTGTGCTAAAAAAAAACAAAACAAAACAAAATTCTCGCTTATCATCAACAAAAAATCATTACTTTCCCCATCAGAATCACTCTCCTCAAAATGCGATACCCAGAAACATAAACACTAACACTGTATCACATTTCCACAATCACACCACATTATAACAAAACTTTTTTATATAGATGTGTGTGTATAAACAAAAATTAAATAAATAATCCAAAAATAAATAAAATAGAAAATAAACTCTCTGACTCACATGTTTGTAGGGTCAATATTTCCAAAAGCATAAGCAGCAGCACGGCCCGAATAAGAGTAACCTGCATGTCTAAAATCTCCATTTTGCCATCCAAAATAAAATAATAAAAGAAAAACAAGTTAATTATAAAAAAAAAAGAAAAAAAAAACAATCAATTGAGCAAAATTAAGGGATTAATAGTAATATACGGAGCA
>Ga0307515_10019495_pt1 | contig 12199 bp, 2 predicted proteins | sample 17_EM_MG_FD_194513 | JGI IMG/M metagenome (GOLD analysis project Ga0307515, IMG submission 194513) | Populus trichocarpa ectomycorrhiza microbial communities from riparian zone in the Pacific Northwest, United States - 17_EM | ecosystem: Host-associated > Plants > Roots > Unclassified | place...
CGTCCATCTCGCGGAGCTTCCTCACCCAACTTGTTGCTGCCCGCCGTGGGCGGTTACGGCACCGCCCCTTGGTCTTTCTGTGTCATAGCATGGGAGGCTTGGTATTAAAGCAGGTATTTCCATGATATAGCCCACCATGCGTGACCCACATAATTCTGTGTCTTGGCCTTGGAAGGAAGCAAATGAGGTTGACACTCCATTCTTTCTAGGCTTTGATCCAAGCCCGATTAGACAAGTGCGACTATCCCGGCATCGAGGAATCGGCAAAGGCCATCATCTTCCTGAGCACGCCGCACCGTGGCTCCGGCTCCGTCACCTGGCCGCTCCTACTCGCCAACGTCATCAACGCCAGCCTCGCCGCCGGATCGCAGCTCTGGGGCCGGGCCCGAACCGATCTACTCAAGAGCCTGGAGAAGGACGCCGGCGGACTGCACGAGATCTCAGTCAACTTCCGCAACCAGGCCGCGGGCATTAGGGTCGTGTCGTGCTATGAGCAGAACGTCACGCCACCGTTGAATGAGTTGGTAAGGTCGAGATTCTCCCGCGGGGAAAACAGTGCCCAGTGGCTGTTGTTTCACTGACAAGAAAAATAGGTTGTCAACGAGTATACAGGCGTGTTGGGCTTCCCTGGGGAGAAGTTGATTCCTATGACGGGGCGTGACCATCGGTCGATCGCCCGTTTCGCGAGCAGGGATGATGCGAACTACAAGTTGATCGTCCATGAGATTAAAGAAGCCGTAAAGTCTGCAGGTAAATGAGACCTCTTGATTATCAGGGGGGTTTTCTTTTCTTTTTTTAAACTTTGAATCTCATTGTTAACACGTACTCAGCTTGTCCCAATGGGAGACTGAAGAACGATAATCATAATGCTCCCGCTGCAAGTGCAGCCTTTCTCGACTCTCTATCATTCCCTGAGATGAGCACCCGAGAGAGCGAAATCAAGCTTCCCGATAATGACACCTGCCAGTGGCTCACTGCTGATCCAACTTTCAAGGAGTGGGAAGACGCCAAGGGAGGCGGCCTCCTCTGGTTAAGGGGCAAGCCCGGATGCGGAAAGTCAACACTGATGAAACACCTGCTCCATCGCCTTCCCGGCGCAGACCACAGCTGTACCATCTCCTTCTTTATCTCCTCCGGGGATGAGCTCCAGAGAACACGCCTCGGACTCATGCGAAGCCTCGTCCACCAGCTCGCGTCGCGTTTCCCACAGGCTTTTGAGGGCTTGATGCACAAATTCGAACGAGCTCGAGCCTTGCTGCCAGCAGGCCAGCGGGTTGTCTGGATCGCGCAGGAGCTGTTCGACGCCCTCATCAAGGCTGTGCCTAAAATTATTCGGACGCACTCTCTGCGCATCTTCGTCGATGCTGTTGACGAGTGTGGCGAAGGGGTTGCGCGGAGTCTGGTCCAAGACCTCTGCAAGCTCGTTGATAAGTCCCTGTCTCCCAAGGGTGAACCTGATCATTGCGTCCATGTTTGCATTTCGATTAGTCCGTATCCCTCAACTGATCCATTCCCTTCGGCTTTCATCCAAGTGGATGAGCAGAACACTTTGGGAGTTGAGAGGTGGGTGCGCCGCCGCCTGTTTAATTACGACCGAAGCTGCCAGGACCTAGTCATCACCCGAGCTGAGGGCCTTTTCCTTCCAGCTACTATTTTCGTGGAAGGGATAAAGCTCCTCGGGACTCGAGATTCTTCTGCGATCCAACAAGCCTTCGGCACCATACCAGCTAGTGGCATCGCGAGTCTCCTGAAGAGCGTGTTCCAAAACATCGTTCGGAGCCCGAGACAAGCGGAAGCGAGCCAGGCACTCGGCTTGCTGAAGTGGGCGTGCTTTTCTACCAGACCACTCTCTCTTGCAGAAGTCCGACTGGCTCTGGCCTTGAACACCAAGAAACCTCACGCCAGTGCCAAGGACTACATAAGGGGTGAGGCCTACGAACGCAATCGCCATGATGAGTCCATGGAATCTTGGATCAGGACAGCAACACATGGCCTGGTCGAGATTACTGTGATGCAAAATCGGAAGGTGGTCCATCCCATTCATAGATTAGTCAAGGATTTCCTCATCTCAGATGGCCTGGAGAGCCTATCGGCGGGTGCCCCTAGTAATGCTCCGCGGGAGCTCGACGCTGTGGTTCGGCAGACTCATCTCTTCCTGGGGAGCTGCTGTATCCGCTACCTCGTGCTAGCCATGAAGGAGACCGGATGGGACAAGGACGCCAATCGCAGCTCCGAGCTCCAACTCGTATCATACGCCGGATCAGCTTGGGCAAGACACGTCGCGTTGGCAGATGTCAATGGTGCAAGCGCATTGAGCCTCCTGGAGCTGCTGGGATGGCCGTCAGAGTCATTGCTAGCAGGCTTCATCAACCTAGTCTACCGGACCGATCCGGTCCTTGCCCAAGCCAAGAAGGCCTGCCTGGCAGTTATACCTGAACCCGAACCGCTCCACAGCATCACGTGGCTCCATCTGTGGGCCATGCACGGCTTACACAAACTCCTTGCCGCCGCCGCCCCGCAGCTGGACAGAGACGCTTTCAACCGTCAAGACAGACGGAAGAGAACGCCGCTGCACGTCGCATCCTCATGCGGCCATCTACCCATGGTCAAAGCCCTCCTCAAAAGGGGCGCCAACCCGGCCATCCAAGCCGACGATGGCCAGACGGCGCTGCACCTCGCGGCTACCCAGGGCTGCGCGGCCATCCAGCAGGCCCTGCTCGACCACGCCGCAGATTTAGTGTCTAAGACCAATATCGCTTTGCAGACCCCACTGCACTGTGCCGTCGCTCGCGAACACGGGGCATCTGTGAAGCTCCTTCTGGCGCGCGGCGCCCCTGCCAACGCCCAGGACCGCGACGGTTGCTCTGCCCTGTTCCAGGCTGCGGGTCTGGGGAGCACGAGCATTGTGCGAATTCTTCTAGAGCATGTAGGAGGAGGCGTAGATCTCGAAATGCGAGATCACAAGGGCAGAACCGCCCTGCACATTGCCGCGCGCAAGAGCCACATTGCCGTCCTTCGCCTGCTGCTAGATAGCGGTGCCAAGGTCAATGCCGTTGACGGCCACGGGAAGACCGCCCTCTTTGAGGCCGTTGCGGCCGGGAACAAGGCTGGAGTGCAGCTGTTGCTGGACAGGAAGGCGGACATCAACACCAGGGACGAGAGAGGCCGCACAGTCTTAATGTACGCTTGCGAGGACCGTCTCCTCGCCCTGGTGGAGATTCTCCGCAATTCTGGGGCCGACGTCAACGCCAAGGACAAGCTCGGTTGGACGGCTTTGATAATTGCGGTCCGCGCGGGAGGCGACAAGGTAACGAGACTGCTACTGGACAGCCATGCGGATATCACCTGGCGGAACAGCGAGGGACACGCTGCTATATTCTACGCCGTGCACAGACAGAATGGCGGAGTGGCGATGACGGTGCAAGAGCGCAGTGTTGTTACCCTTCTGTTTAAGCAATACAAGAAGATAGTTGCGGCGTGGGATCCAGAGTGGACGGCTTGCCAGCAATCCTTCCTCGCCGCCGAGAAGAGCAATGAGACAAGGACTGAGCCGATACCAGGCTCGAGACGCAATCTTGTGTTAACGAAGCCGATCGAGCCGATCCCTAGAGGAGTCCAGTCTCGAGAATTCGTACCGAGAGCCCCGGTTCCCGGGGAGGACTCTGTGAGCGCAACGATTCAGGCACCTCAGCTAGATCTAACAATGGTCAAGGGGAGAACATCGCCGGTGCCTGCGTGCCTAGTTCCGGGAGGAATGGTGGCTTTACGGGATCTTGGAGCTGGGCTGGTGGGAACAAGCCCATCTAACGGGGTCAGAGGTACTCCTGCATCTCAGCTTATCTCGGCCGTCAACCTGAAGGCTCCGTCTTCTAGTCCGGGTCAATATAACGGCCAATCCTCAATGTTCTTCGGAAACATTCACGTAACACCAACGCCGACTGTCAAGAATGCTACCACGCTGGCGGCCACCAATGTCTACGGAGGAGGCTCAGGAGGAGCTGGCTCCTCATGTACCCCAAGCGCGAAGCCACTACCATCTGTCATGCTGCCGCGAAGCATTCCCCAAAGACCATCATTTGGCGGTCCGGAGCCAGGGGTGATGCGTCCGGTGCAGGGCCAGGCCGGCCAAGCTCCAGCTTTCCCCCAGGGGACGGTCCCATCAAGTCGAAGAGAACTACGGCTTCCAACCCGACGCCCGACGGGAAATGCTCTGGAGAGGAAGCCTCTCCCGCCACAGCCCGTGCCGCAAGAAAACAGGGGCTTCACGCCCGGTAATGGACCGCCTATTGCCCCGCCGAAGCCTGGCGGGTTTAACAGCATCGTGGGCGGGAGAGGGCTTCGGTTTCAGCAGCCGAAGAGGTCTTTCCCAGGCGGCCTGGAGCCGGTTTCCAGCAGGGGCCCTTCTCCCAACAAGTCGAACTTTTTGGGAACTGTGCTCTCGGGCTTTAACGGTCTCCAAAGCCACGGACGGGCCGGGTCTAGTGGATATCATCGCGGAGGGAGGCATCGCGGCCATACCGATGGCCGCCATGGAGCTAATGGACATGAAGTTGGCCACGGATATATGCCGCCCTCGCATCCTCCACCGCATCGCGGTATCGGGAACTCCGAGACCATCAGAACTTCCACGGGGCCTGACAACCACGATGACCATGTGCATTCAGCTTTCACCGAGGAAGTCACTTCGTCCCATCATACCGAGACAGTTGAGACGGAAATCCACACTTCGTATTATACCAAGATCACAACTTACGAGGAAGAACATCATGAAGAACGTGAGGAGTCTGAAAAATGTGACGAAGACGAAGAAGACATGGTGGGCCCAGATGATGCGACCTCTACAGACGACGAGGAACTCGGAGGGGAAGATGAGGAGGAAGTTGAAGAAGACGAGGAGGAAGTTAAAGAAGATGAGGAGGAAGTTGAGGAAGATGAGGAAGTTAAAGAAGACGAGGAGGAACTTGAAGAAGATGAGGAAGAACTTAAAGAAGATGAGGAGGAACTTGAAGAAGATGAGGAGGAAGTAGAAGAAGACGAGGAGGAAGTAGAAGAAGACGAGGAGGAACTTGAAGAAGACGAGGAGGAACTTGAACAAGATGAGGAGGAGCTTGAAGAAGACGAGGAGGAAATTAAAGAAGATGAGGAGGAACTTGAAGAAGATGACAAGGGAGGAGAGGAGGAAGATGACAACGCTGAATCTGGAGACTATGGCGAAGATGACGATGACTTCTACAAGGGCCACGGACACGAGGAATATTGCGTCGAGTATCAGAGTCAGGAGGATTACGAGGAGTATGAGGAGCATAAAGGTTACGAAAGCGACGACAGCTCTTCCTGTGCATATGATGACGAGGGGCAGGAAAATGAGTATCATGACAATGGGGAGGGCGATACCACCTATCGCGATGGCTACCACAACACCTACTATGAGCAGGTTGAGGGAGCTCACACTCAAGAACACGAGGACGATTATGGTGGCTATGAGACATACGGAAATGAGGAGGGTGATGCTTGGGGAGGTTACGGGGGGGTAGATGATAGGGGATATGAGCATGGCTATGGAGAGGGAGAGGGTGGGAGGTATGATGAGGGCGAGAACATGTATTAACAACGCAGGGACACGTCCCGTGCACAATTGGTTGGAGGAGATCATATGGGCATGGTAGTGTGCTCAATGGAGGACATGGACATTGGGTTTCGTTATGTTATTATTCTGGTTCGTTTATTTGTCAACCTGATAGTTTGCAGGCCCTGTGAGTTGGGTTATAATTTGACTGGTTCCAAAAATAATCTATGTTTTGTAACCTGCATTATGCATATACCGTGAATTGACTGTCTTCCCAGCTCAAGATTTCCGCATTGGTGTCTGGAAACGAAATGGCGAGTGCGACCACGACCGAGACGAAGAGGAGGAACAAACGGTGTAAGGATGAGCGATGCTCTAAAAACAACTGATGATGAGGAAGGAAGCGAGAGGGCTGCGGCGTAGCATTAGCGATAGGTAGTCGCAGCACATGCGGGCAAGGGATACCCTAGCGAAAGAGAGACATTATGGTTGAAGGGTGCGAAGGGAGAATTGGAATAGAACAGGCGAAAGTAATGGAGGGTCAGGCCGGGACGGAAAAACCATTGGCAGGACGACTGGGCCGATGAGAGCGAGGGGCGATTACCTAAGACGGTAATCCTCTAAAAACGGGGGTCGACCTGCCGTTTGATTATTTACTGGTCTAACTAACTTCAGTACTGGTCCAACCTTTATACTGGTCAAAGTTCTCTACCAGTCAAACTTTTACTAGTCTCGCGGTTTTACCAGTCGGGAAACTGCCTAGCAGGCAACATGCATCCATTTCCAACAACTGCACAGTGACTCTCTGTCGAATTCGCGCGTTCCCTAACGGTCCGAAAAAGGTCAAGGGCCGGGCGTTTTATCTCATAAATCAGACCCGTTGGTACGTGCACTACGCGCACGGGGCGGGCCAGACCTGCGGAGGATAGATTATCCTATCCGGTCGGGCGGATAATAATCCTATCCGAGGATAGCCCGGATATTGGATAATATCCGGATAACATCTAGATATCCGCAAAATTTTAACTATAAAACTAAACCTTTACCCCCTATTATACGACGCTATAAATATAGCTAGTACTAGTAAAATTTACCCCGAAAACTTTAATAATAATAATTCCTTTAAAGTTAATACACTTTTTACCCTTTTAAGCGGCGTTAAGACTAAAGCTAATATTAGTTTAATCCTAACTACTTATATAACACAGATCTTAAAATAAGTTTCCTTAATTTATAAATATACTTATATGGTAATAAAGGAAGAAAAGGCTTATACAAAGAAACGCTATTTTTATAAATACTATCCTCCTTAAAACCTAAAAGGACACTATTCCTTAACTATTGGATTATAAGGTTATCTTAAAAAATATAATATTAAATGGAATCTAGTAGAGAACTAGGAGCGTATAACAGTAAAAGATTAGGAGGAGAGATCTCTTTTAGAACTATATTAAAAGCTTTTAGCAAGAGGAGAAGTTTAAGGTCTTAAGGGTAAGGTTCTAAAGTATATAGTATATTAAAATATTATAAAGCAAGCACTTCTAGATCTAATTATTATATAACGGCTTCCCTTCTTATATATGGAATGGCTAGAGTTTTATGCTTTTATAAAAGCATTAAATTAAGAAGCACCCTTAATTATCCCTATATACTACTTAATAATTACAGCCTAGATTCTTAAATACTTTACTAAGAGTTAAGATATTATATAAAAAGTACTTTAATCTATAAAAATAAATATTTACCTTACTATAGATATCTAAACCTCTCTAAGTTATTCCCTTTTTCTTAAAATCTATGCTAGCTTTATTAATATCTAGGATAAATACTAGAACCCCTTAATTGCCCTTTATATAGTGTCTAGTTAAAGTAATATAGATTAATAGGAGGCGCTTCGTCCGGTTCTTATTAAGTATAGCATTAAAATAAAGATTAGAGCTCTTATTAGCGATAATATAAGGTAAGGATATGGATAGGGAGTCTAATAATAGAATAATAGGTATACTGTATAGATAGAGACAAATCCTTAAGGGAAAAAGGAGGAGTCTATGTGCGAGGTAGGAAGGGTTTTCCCTAGGCATATGTAGAGCACGTACCTTACGGGCGAGTTACCCCTGGGTTGCCCTAGGGTCGCCCGTACCTTACGGCTATATAACTATCTACTTAGGTTTTACCTAATAATGCCCCCCCCTTTAAAAAGGGTCGTCCCCGATTCTTTATATGGCTTAAGCCTTAATAAAACCCTATAAAAAACCTTAGTAAAGAAAAAATTTAAAGGGGAAAGAGTGTTTTAATTTTGTATATAGAGAGACGGGTAGTATATATACGCGGCGCGAAAATATTAAGGAACTTCGACCGGCGGTTAAAGTTGTCTAATTAGTTAGATTTGCCTTACTAAGACTCCCCTACGTTTAACCGAGCTAATAGCGATTTTGTATACCTAGTATGGAAAATCCTAATTGGTCCATTTAATAGGTAGAGCTAGTAGAGCTTAATATTGTTGCCTAAATTTAGTAGACTAGAAATATTCTAAAAGCTCGCTTATATAGGTAGGTCGCTAATACCTTGCGGGTTAGTTATAGGTTATTTATATATAGCCAGATTTATAAAGGATAAGGCTATATGCCTATTAAATCCGCCGTTAACCCTACTTTAGCCTTACGCTATACCGGCGTAGCGCCGTATATACTTTATGGGTAGGTTATAGGTTATTTATATATAACCAGGTTTAGGACGGCAAGGCTATATACCCGTTAGATCCGCCGCTAATCTATACTTTAGCTTTACGCGTTATCTATATAGCATATATATAGAATAGTTAAATAATTTACTTAGCTGGTATAGAGTGACGAACTAAGTCTAGGAAGGGTGCTTTTTAAATTAAGCTTCATTGCTAGTATACGCCGTGGCCTTACCTGTGAGTTATAGCAATCGTTACTTATTTTTTAATCCCTTAGGACGTCCTCTGTTCCGCTTTAATGCAGGTTATATTTTAATAGTAGCGCTTGCTTTTCGCCTACGCTTTAGCTATAAGGCTAGGGTATTTCACTTACAGTACTTATCTAGCAGTTATTAATAATTCTTAAGTTCTATCTTGTATTTCTATTTATTATACTTATTTAGCCATCCTAGCTATTTAATAAGGTACTATAGTTGTCTAGCACGATCCTAGTAGGCAACGATTGCTTTTACTTCCTAGCTGCCTTCCTTAAGCTCTTCTACTGCCGGGGGTTAAAACCTAGGGCGTAACCTATAAGGCTCTAGTAGGGAGATATAAAAGATTAGGTGGAGCTATGCTATAATAGGTAGGAGCTTTAGCTTATATACTTACTGCCCTACACGCTCTAGGATCTAAAACGGTCCTATAAACTTATAGTTAAGCTTTTTATAGGGACGTTTTGTGCGGATATTCTTAAAGAAGACCAGGACTTGTTTACTAACGGCGAAGTGTTTAGCTAGGTGGTAACGATTATAGTATTTTACCTAAAGCTTTTAGGCGTGTATTATTAACGCCGTCGCTGCCTTATATATAAGGCGTAGGCGTTATAAATACGTCTTTATAAGTTAGATATTTGTTAACCTAGACCCCTCCCTACCTTACTAGGCGTCTTAGATGCTATCTAGAACTCTATCTAGGATGTTTAGTAGCTAGCTATAGGCGAGCTTAATAGGGGAACGCTTTGTTATAGCATAAACCTTAAAGTTATAGGTAAAGGCTGCTTCTTTAAGTAGGGAGGCCTAATTAAACTGTTCCTAGTTTGTAAATATACGTAGGTATACCTTAAGCTCCTAGTTCTAATGCTTTATCTAACTATCTATTTATAGGTAAAATATAGTACTAAGTTTACGTTAAACGCGGAGATGGTAGTATATAGTGCTTTAGTACTTACTTATAAATATACTACCCTTATTAAAAATAATATTATTTAGAGACCCTATTTATATAAAGACTCTAAATAAGAGTTCTATAAGTTGTGTAGCATTAATTATCTTACGCACTAGATAGTAGCATACTAGCTTTATAAAACGGTCTATAAGGATAAGGACGGAGTTATACTCTACGCTATTAGGAGTTTTAGACTCTAGGAGATCCGTAATAAAGTTAAGTAAATAATACTGCTAGGCTTAGGTGGGGACCTAGAGAGGCTATAGCTTACTATAGGGTTTATAGCGGCGCGATTTAGAGCGTTAGTAGGTATTATAATTATCTGGGTCTTTACAGGGGTCCTAGGTAAGGCCGTTCTAAGTATACTTCCGCGCGATTACCTTAAAGGTATAGTTAAAACCATAATAGCCGCCTATAGGATTGTTATGATTCCGCTTAAGGATCTCCTATCGCAGTAATATGCAATTTAGCACCTAGACCTTATTGTTTTACCTTAGGAGTCCTTAATTATTAAGGGTATAGTCTTTATTATTAGTAGGAACTTATTTTTAGGTTAACTAATCATATATAGAGTGTGTAAAGGCGTCTCTTTTTTATACTCTACGAATAAAATTAACTAGTAACTTAGGGGGTTATTCCATAAACGCCGTTTTAGCTAAAGCAGCTACTACTACCTCTTACTATAGCATAAGACTCTGCGCAAAGTTAGTGCTAGTAAAGTAATATATAATACGTAGGTAACTCACTAGGTTATCGCGGGGGACTATAGCCTAGGCTAAGGGGTCTTCCCTAGGGTTAAGCGCTATTAGGTTAGTTAAAGTAGTCTTAAAGAGAATAGTAGGACGCTCTAGTCCGCCGGCGCTAAGTTTATAAGGGTCGCTTGCATACTGCATATATGCTACTTACTAGTTTAGTATAGTAGCACTAGGGCCGCCTATAAGGCCTATAACTCGCAACTTTTGCTATAATATAGGTAGTATAGTATTAAGGATTATCCTTTTACTACTATCTTTAAAGCCTTTAGCATAATCCGGGTGCTAAAATAGTATATTAGTAGGATTTATCTTACCTAGCTTATATTTAATCTTAAAATTAAACTTAGCTAGTTCCTTAGCGTACTAGGCTTAGCGAGTAAATAAGCTTTTAGTGGTTATAAAGTACCTAAGATTATTATAATTGTAAAGCACGCGCGTTATATACGCGGAGTATTTAAGGTAATAGCGCCACGTCTTAAAGCATTGTACTATAGCGAGTAGTTCTTTATTATATATATTATATTATACTTCTAGGCTAGTAAGCTTTTAACTATAATAAGCAATTGGGTACTAGTGGAGTTAATCTTCTTACCCTAAAGGCTGCAGAAGTATACCGCTATAGGTATAGTTAGAAGCGTTAGTAATTACTATTAGGGGTAAATTAGGGTTAAAGTGGTAAAGTAGAGGGGCCTATATAAACGTAGCGCGTAGCTTACGGAATGCCTATTATACGTTATTAGGCTAGGACTAAGGTTAGTGCTATTTAGTAGGCCCTTTTAACTTACGCTTCTTCTTCTTTTCCCTATCTAACGTTGGGTCGTAATATACCTATGCAAGATATATATATAGGGGGTATGCGGTATCTAAGTAGTTTTAGATAAATCGCCTATAAAAGTTAGCAAAGCTAAGGAAGACCTAGATGTCCCTATAGGACTTAGGCTTAGGCCATTCCTTAATAGCTTTTACGCGGTTAGGGTTTATTATAATACCCCTAGGGGTAATAATAAAGCCTAGAAACTTAACGTTCTTAGTATAAAAGATATGTTTTAATAGTTTGGCGTATAGGCCCTAAGCGCGGAGCTATTATAGTACCTACTTAACGTGCTTAACGTACTTGTTCTTATTATTTAAGTAGATAAGAATATTATCTAGGTAAACTATATAGATAGTATCTACTAGGATTCCTAGAGCTTTATAAATATAGCTCTAAAAAGTCGTAAGGGCGTTAGCAAGACTAAAGGGCATTACTAGGTACTTAAAGTGACTATAGCGTGTTTTAAATACGGTCTTTTATTTATCTCCCTTTTTAATATAAATTCTATAGTACGTATTATAACGATTTAGCTTTATAAATATCTTTATATAGCTAAGCCTATTAAAGAGCTCGCTAACTAATAGTAGGGGGTACCGATTTTTGATCGTAATCTTATTTAGGCATTTGTAGTTAACGTATAGCTATATTATACCGTCTGCTTTTAGTATAAAGAGGATAGGCGCTTTAATAGGCGACTTACTAGGCCTAATCTAGCCCCTTTTAAGAGCACTATCTAGGTACTTTTATAAGATCTATAACTCTTTTTATAAGAGGTTATAGAGGGGCATTTATAGTGGCGTTTTGCCTTCTTCTAAGTCGATTATATAGTTGTACTTAGAGTTTTACGGTAGTATACTTGCTAGCTTATTAGAGAAGACATTAATTTTCTTTTTATATACCTCTGGCAGGCTAGGGGCCATAAAGGTTAAAGCGACTATTATGTAGTAGTATGCTTTTAGGAGCTAGTGGAGAGAAGGGTGCAGCTAATATATATTTTATAGGTATACTCGCATAGAGAGTATATATAGCTCTACTATAGTATACTTAATAGTTTTAGGGTTTTAATTACCTCCCCCTTATATATAGGTAATCTGCGCTAGCACTGGAGGGTCTCTATAGGTACTTACTACTAGTATATAACGGAACCTTATAGCAGGAACTACGATAGGCTCGTTAAT
>Ga0307515_10019496_pt1 | contig 12198 bp, 7 predicted proteins | sample 17_EM_MG_FD_194513 | JGI IMG/M metagenome (GOLD analysis project Ga0307515, IMG submission 194513) | Populus trichocarpa ectomycorrhiza microbial communities from riparian zone in the Pacific Northwest, United States - 17_EM | ecosystem: Host-associated > Plants > Roots > Unclassified | place...
ACCTGCTCGGCCTGGGCGGCATCGCCGACAAGATCAAGGGCATCATCGAGAAGGTCCAGACCAAGGTCGACCAGGCGATCGACAAGCTGATCAACCGGGTCATGGGGATGTTCAAGGGCAAGGGCGACGCCAAGGGCGATGGCAAGGACGACAAGAAGGACGGCGACGAGGCCCAAGTCCCCAAGCAGCTGATCGAGCCGCCGGTGACCGCGGTCGGCCAGGTCAACCCGGCGCTGTCGGCGCAGCTCAGCACGGCTGCCGACGGCAAGGTGCTGCACGACACCGGCGGCGACCCCAGGACGGTCACCAAGCAGCTGCTCGAGAACCACAAGGACGCGAAGTTCGACAAGGCCTCGGGCACGCTGACCCTGCCGCCGGTCCACGGCCTGAACGAGGCCGGATCGCTCGAGGCCGTCGGCAGCCTGGTCGCGCAGCAGACCGGCGTGTCCAAGGTCCTGCTCAAGAAGAACGGCGAGCAGACCGAGATCTGGGCGGCGATCAACCCGCAGGTCAAGATCGAGGGCCTGCCGACCGACGACGCGATCCTGCGCATCGCCGTGTCCAAGGGCATCATCGAGTTCTTGAAGAAGATGGCCGCGGGTCAGACGGTCGCGGTCGACGAGCGCGGCATCAAGGGCGATATCGACTACGGCAAGTTCGAGACCCTGTGGGGCACGTCGAGCAACAAGAAGTGGATCAAGGAGCAGTTCCGGGCCGCGATGGACGGGACCCACGAGTGGATCCCCAGCAACTACGTGATGAACGTGGTGCAGAACGCCAAGGACATGACCGAGGGCCCGCTGTGGATCGATCTGCAGCACAAGCTGCGCAACGAGACCTTCATGGTCGTGTTCAAGGCCTCGGCGTCGGCGCCGAGCATCGTCGACGAGGACGGCGGCAAGCGCTCGGTGCCCAACGGCCACGTCGGGGCGGTGTACTACCCCAGCGTCTCTGACAAGAACGCCAAGACCAAGGGCACCGGCGACTTCCACACTGCGCTGCGCACGGGCTTCGAGACCGGCAAGACCGTCAAGGAGGTCGCCGCCAACGCCTGGGCGGTGGTCACCACCTGGGTGTGGACCGGCAGCGGCGGGTTCTCACCCGAGCTCAGCGCGAAGTGCTTCGACAAGAACGGCGTGCAGGTGACCGCGACCACGCAGGCCGCGCACCACGACAAGATCAAGGCAAAGTTCGACGAGTTCAAGTAGCCTACGGCCATGGCGGCTCCCGGCTTCGACCCCGACGCGCATCGCATTCGCGGCAGCAGCAGCGACGCCGCGGCGTGGGTCGCGCAGTCAGCGCTGCCCGACGATCACAAGGCCGTGCTGCAGCAGTTCATCGCCCGGTTCCCGTCGCTGACGTTCTTCAAGGACGACCAGGCGCTGCTCGATCACGTCGAGCAGGAGGAGCGCGTCAAGCTCCCGGCGTGGTTCCGGCGCCAGCGCCAGACCCTCGCGTTCGTGGCGCCGCCGGTGCACTTCCGGATCGACGACTTCGATCAGCTCGGGCCGCGCTCGGACACGCTGGACCGGATCTGGTACGCGACCGATCTGTACGGCTATCGCGACGACGAGCAGCGCGAGCTGTTCCTGGACAAGGGCGCGATCTTCCCGTTCGTCCAGTGGCCGGGCACCGATCGATCGCTGTTCGCGATCAGCACGTCCGATGACAGCGACGAGGCGATCTGGGAGTTCGCCGCCGAGGACATGCTCGACAGCGTGCTCGACGGCGAACCGGCGCGCGAGGCGCTGAACAAGGCATTCGACAGCTACGCGAGCATGCTGTCGCACATCATCGAGATCAAGGACGCGAGCGGCAAGGTGATCGCGCGGACCGGGCCCTGAGCGCGGCGCGCCGGCGTCACCAGGCGATGCCGTAGTCGTCGCCGTCGTCGCTCGAGCCGCCCCAGAACGTGCCGTGCTCGCGGTCGAAGTAGATCGCGTTGATCGGCCCGGTGGTCCGCTCGCGGGTCTCGAACGTGTAGCCCATCCGGCCGAGCTCGGTGCGGGTCCAGCTCGGCAGGGTCTGGTTGATCAGCATCTTGCCGGCGCGCGAGTCGTGGCTGCCGAACGAGCTGCGCATCTGGTAGCTGTTGATGTTGGGCGCCTCGCAGGCCTCCTGCACGTTCATCCCGAACTCGACGACGTTGAGGAAGAACTGCAAGAGGTTCTGGTCCTGGCTGTCGCCGCCCTGGACCGCGAACGACAGGTACGGCTTGCCGTCCTTGAGCGCCAGCGTCGGGGTCAGCGTGACGCGCGGCCGCTGCCCGGGGGCGACCACGTTGAACGGATTCTCGGCCGGGTCGAGCACGAAGCTCTGCATCCGCTGGCTCAGGCCCACGCCGGTCTTGCCGGCGATGACCGCGGGCACCCAGCCGCCGCTCGGCGTGATCGACACGACCCAGCCCTTGTCGTCGGCGGCCTCGATCGACGTGGTCCCGGCGGTGAACTGGCGGACGAACTCGTCGTCGGCCGGGCGGTTGTCGGCGACGAGCGTGGACGGCCGCGGCGGCGTCACCGAGGCGCCGGCGGAGCTCCCGGGCGCGGCGGCCGCGGCGGTGCCGGTGGTGCTCCAGCGCTCGAGCACGCTGCGGTACGGGTTCTTCTCGCCCTGGAACGGATACGGATCGCCGGGGCCGATCGCGGGATCGTTCTTGGCCCAGTTGATCTGCTTGAACCGCTCCTTGGCGTAGGCCTTGGAGAGCAGGCCCTTGATCGGCTCGGCGGGCGGGACGTACGGATCGCCGTAGTAGAAGTCGCGGTCGGCGAACGCCAGGCTCATCGCCTGGTAGATCGCGTGGAGGTAGCGCGAGCTGTTGTAGCCCATCGCCTTGAGGTCCATGTTCTCGAGGATGTTCAGCGCCTGCAGCATCGCCGGGCCCTGGACCCACGTGGTCAGCTTGTAGACCGTGATCCCGCGGTATGTGGTCGAGACCGGCTCCTCGATCTTGACCTGCCACTTCGCCAGATCGTCCATCGTGAACAGCCCGCCTTGCTCCTTCACCGAGCGCACCAGCTCGGCGGCGATGTCGCCCTTGTAGAATCGATCATGGGCGGCGTAGATCGCCTGCTTGCGGTTCTTGCCGGCCTTGAGCGCCTCGGCCTCGGCCTCGACGAGCTTCTTCATCATCGCCGCGAGGTCGGGCTGGCGGAAGATCTCGCCGGGCGCGGGCGCCTCGCGCGCCTGGCCCAGGTGCGGCAAGAGGACCGCCTTGGCGTACGGCCACTGCTTGATCTTGGCCTTGTTGCGCTCGAGGACGTTGGACAGCTCGGTCTCGATCGGATAGCCCTCCGCGAGCTGGATCGCCGGCGCCAGCACGTCGGCCAGGCTCATCGTGCCGTACTCGGCGAGCATCGCGAACAGCCCGCCCGGCGTCCCCGGCGTGACCGCCGCGAGCGGACCGAACTCCGGCGGATACCTCATCTTCTGGCTCTTGAAGAACTCCGGGGTCGCGCCGCTGGGCGCCACGCCGAGCGCGTTGATGCCGATCACCTTCTTCTTGATCGGGTCGTAGATCAGCGCCTGGGTCTCGCCGCCCCAGCTCAGCGTGTCCCACAAGGTCGTGACCGCGGCGAGCATCGCGCACGACGCGTCGACGGCGTTGCCGCCGCGCTGGAAGATCATCGCGCCGGCCTGGGCGCCGAGCGGCTTGCCGGTGACCGCCACCCAGTGCTGGCCGTGGAGCACCGGCTTGTGGGGCTTGTCGGCGCGCGCGGCGGGCGTGCCGATCGCCGCGATCGACAGGATCGCCGCGGCGAGACGAATCGAACCGGACAACAGCGCGGGGCATGAGCGCATCGCGGACCTCCGTGTGGGGCGCCAACCTTACTTCAGCGCGCGGTCGGGGCACAGCCAGTTACTTGCAGGTGGCGCTGGCATTGCAGATCACAGGACAGACCGTCGATCACCGGTCCTTGACCTTGCGCAGCCACAGATCCCAGGCGCGGCCGATGTTGCCGTTGTTGGTCTCCTCGGCCTTCTTGGCCTCGTCGGCGTCGAGGTAGATCACCTTGGAGCCGAGCGCCATCGCCTGGCTCTGTAGCCGCGCGTTGAGCTCGGTGTACACGCTGCGGAACACCGCCTGCTGGACATCGCGGCCGACGATGACCGCGCCGTGGCCGCGCATCAGCGCCGCGGGCTTGGTGCCCAGGGTCTGGGCGAGCGCCTTGCCGAGCTCCGGAGTCCGGACCAGCATGTCGCTCGAGCCACCAGCCGCCTTGCGGATCTCGAACACCGGCACGCCCGGGCCGAGGAACGCGCTCATGTGATACAGCGGGTGCAGCGCGATGCTGGTCGCGCCGAACGGGATCAGCGACGGCGAGTGGCAATGCACGATCGCGTTGACGTCCGGCCGCGCGCGGTAGATCTCGCCGTGGATGAAGCGCTCGAGGTAGAGCTTGATGTTGCCCGGCGCCGGCGTGTTGCCGTCGAGGTCGTGGACCAGCACGTCGGCCGCGGTCACCATCTCGGGCGCCATGCTCCGCGCCATCAGGAACTTGTTGGGGTCGCTGGGGTCGCGAATGCTGACGTGCCCGAAGCCATCGACCACGTTCTGGTCGGCCAGGATGTGATTGGCCGCGACGACGTCGGCGATCGCCTTGGCCCGGGCGTCGGGCGCCGGTGGGGCCTTGGCCGGCGGGGATTGCGCCGGCTGGGCTTGCTGGGCTGGCTGGGCATGCAGAACCGCAGGAACCGTCAGCGCCAGTCCCAGCGTGGCTCCGACGAGAACGACGAGAGATCGGTGGGGCATGTGCGCGTCCTTTGGGTGAGGTACCGATTCGCGCCTCACGCTACGCGCAACCGGGGACGGCGCGCAACCCGAATGACGCCGCGCCGCTCCGACGATCGATTGTGTCTTTGTGTGTGCGAGGCGGCCACCTGCAGTTCAGGCGACGGCGGCACGGTGAGCGCCACTACCTCGCTGCCCGGAGTGGTTGTGTCCGGATGACCCGACTCCGGTACACGCGCTGGCGGGATCAGGGCTCGTGGCGCGCGAGCTCGGCGATCATGGCCTTGACGCCGTCCTTCTGGGGCACGCTGGCCATCTCGAGGCTGTCGGCCAGGCCGATGCCCGGTAGATGGCCGCCGGCGAGCAGCCGGGGCGGCGCGTGGAGCTCGTAGAACAGCTCCTCGGTGATCCGCCGGATCAGGTGCTCGCCGAAATTGGTGATCTCGGTGTCCTCGTTGACGCACAGCACCCGGTTGGTCTTGCGCACGCTCGCGGTGATCGCGTCCCAGTCGTAGGGGTGGAGCGAGCGCAGGTCCACGATCTCGGTGTCGATGCCGTCGGCCGCGAGCTCGGCGGCGGCGGCCAGGGACATCAGGACGTTGCGGCCGTAGGTCAGCACCGTGACGTGGCTGCCCGGCCGGGCGATCCGGGCCTTGCCGATCGGGATGTACATCTCCTCGAGCTCGGGCCAGCGCGGCTTCCACGCCGAGCGATCGCCGAGCGGCGCGTCGATCATGCTGGACAGCAGCTTGTCGTCGTCGGGCTCGCCCGGGATGGTCTCGCCGGCCTCGGCCTTGACCCGCAGCAGCGCCTTGGGCATCAGGTACATCACCGGGTTGGGATCGGCGATCGCGCTGAGCATCAGGCCGTAGGCGTCGAGCGGGGTCGACGGCATCACGATCTTCCACCCCGGCAGCCGCGTCGCCGTGGCGTCGAACGAGTGCGAGTGATACAGGCTGCCGCGGATCCCGGCGCCGACCGGCGTCATCAGCACGAGCGGCACGTTCCAGTCGCCGGCGCACGACCAGCAGATGTTGCCGGCGATCTTGAGCAGGTCGATGGTGTTGAACGCGTAGTCGCAGAACTGGATCTCGGCGACCGGCTTCTGGCCGGCGAGCGCGAGCCCGATCGCGGTGCCGACGATGCCGCGCTCGTCGAGCGGGGTGTTCCACGCGGTCTCGAGCCCCTGGGTGCCGGTGAACACGCCGCCCAGCGGCGGCCCGACGTCCTCGCCGAAGATGTCGGTGACTCCGAGCCGGGACTCGCCGACATGGAGCGCCATGCGGATCGCCTGGATCATCGTCGCCATGTCAGGTCCTCCCGCCGCTCCGGCCGCCGACCAGGTTCTCGTCCGCGAAGATGTGATCCCACACCCCGCTCGGCGCCGGGTGGGGCTCGCTGCGCACCCGCTTGCTGGCCTCGGCGAGCTCGTGGGTGTAGCGCTCGCGCCGCTCGTCCATGTCCGCGCGGGTCAGGAGCTTGCGGTCGTCGAGCGTCTGCTCGAAGCGCTCGAGGCAGTCGATCTCGCCCTTGACCAGGTTGGCGCCGCTGGCCGACGAGTGGCCGCGCAGCCGCGACACCATGACCTCGAGCAGGTACGGCTTGCGCTCGGTGCGCACGTAGTCGATCGCGTGCTTGAGCGCGGGGTAGCTGATCTCCGGGTCGTTGCCGTCGATCACCTGGGTCGGCATGCCGAACGCCTTGCCGCGGTCGGCGATCTGCTCGTAGCCATGCTGGCCGGCGTACGGCGTCGAGATCCCGTAGCGGTTGTTCGTGACGATCATGAGCAGCGGCAGCTCCTGGCCCTTGCGCGTGCTCCACACCAGCGCACTGGCGAAGTCGCCCTCGGCCGTGCCGGCGTCGCCGCCCTCCACGATGGTGATGCCCTTCGCGCCGGTGCCGGCGCGCTGCGCCCGCGCCGTGCCGAGCGCGACCGCGAACTGGACCGCGATCGGCGAGTTGACCGGGACGACGTTCCACGCGCGGTTCGAGAAGTGGCCCGCGAAGTTGCGGCCCCGCGAGTACGGATCGGTCGCCGCGTTGCGCATCTGGCGGATCGAATCCACCGGATCGGCGCCCATCGCGAGCAGGGTGCCGGCGCATCGGTAGTGCAGATGCAGGTAGTCGTGGTCGACGCCCTGGCCCTTGTCGACGAGCAGGCCCAGCGGCACGCTGAACGCTTCCTCGCCGGGCCCCCCGATCCAGAAGAAGCCCTCACCCTGCTTGTACATGGTGATCAGGCGATCCTCGAGCATCCGGGTGCGGAGCATGAGGTCGTAGATCTGGACGCACAGCTCGGCCGGGAGACGGCCGGGGCCGGCGACGACGGACGGTGGGCGAGTGGCTGGAACGCTGGAGCTCATGCGGGCGGCCACGTCTTACCGCAATTCTCCCGGTGCAGGCAGGGGTTTCGGTCTCCGGAGTCGGCAGCCGCCGTCAATCGCGCCGGGGTAGGCTATGGCATGCGCTGGCAGCTGGTGTATCTACTGCGAGACTTCGTTGTCGCGCCGCACACGTTCGTCCGGCCGAAGCCGCGCGACACCGCGCCACCGCCGGAGATCGGCGCGAAGGTGCCCGAGCTGCCGGCGCGCACGCCGGGCCGGGCCGCGGTGGTCGCGTTCCTGCGCCACGTCGGCTGCCCGTTCGCCGAGGCCACGGTCCGCGACATGACCGCGCTCGCCCGGGACCACGCGGCGATCGACTTCATCGCGGTGACCCACAGCGCGGACCGCCCGTCGCGCCGCTGGTGCGACGCGTTCGGCGGCGCCGGCGGCGTCCGGATCATCGCCGATCCGGATCGCGCGCACTACGCCGCATGGGGCGTGGGCCTGAGCGACCGCACGCACTTCGCAGGATCCGACTCGCTGGCTGCGCTGCGGCGCCTGCTCGACGATGGAATCCACAACCGCTGGGCGAGCGGGAATCGCTGGCAAGCCGCGGCGAGCTTTGCCGTCGATCCGGAGAGCACGCTGCGCTGGCGCCACTTCCCGCGGCACGCGGGCGACCTTCCGCCGCTTCGCGACGCGGTCACCACACTGATGACGTGAAACCCGGCGTCCAGATTGCGCAGAACTTGCGCAAAACGTGCAACAGCGTCGTTAGCTCTTGGCCTTCCTGCCGACGAAGTAGGTCGTGGACCGCTTCTTGCCCTTGGCACTGATCATCCCATCAGCGATCAGCTTGCGGATCGGCAGTGCGAGGTCCTTGGTCGTCGTCCCCAGCTCCTTGTTGATCTGCTCGATGCGCAGACCAGGGTGGCTCTTGACGAACGACGCAAACTTGTCCGACAGCTCCTCGAGATCGGCCGGGGTGCGCTTGGCGCCGCGACCGCCGCGTGCGCGGCCGCGCGCACCGACGGTAGCGAGGGTGACAACCGCCGCCGGGCGGCCACCGTTCCGGCCACTGCTGGCTCGGCCGGTGAACGCCGATTCGAGGGTGTCGATTGCCGCGCGGTGTGCGAGCTGGGTGATCTGAGCCACGAAGCTCTGCACCGTACGATTCATCTCATTCTGGAAGTCGCTCATTCATGTCCTCTTCGAAGTACGACAGAAGATAGGTGATCGACGGCAGGTTGACATAGAACTGCGTGCAAAACAATGTTTCAGGGTCGGTGCCGGGGCGCGCTCATCGTCATTTTCGGTCATCGAAAGATGACATTCCTCGGGTGGCGCGTTCCAGGACGATGTGGGTGTGAATGCGATCCTGACTGCGACACATGGACACGCAGCGATGGTGTCAGCACATCAGGTCCATCGTCCGGCGGCGACAAATCGATAGGCTCGATCGACGCTGGGGCCCCAGGCTCGACGGTGAGCCACCCCTTGCCGGCTGGGGGTCGCCGACGACACGCAGAGTGTCACTGGTGTGCCCGGAAGCATAACCCCGCGAGAGTATTGACAAGACATGCCCGGTCGAGTTGACAGGTAGGTCGGCTCGCAAGATCATGGCGTCATGCATCGGCGCCCTGACATCGGCCCTGTGTCTGGCACCGATGGTAATCGGTGGTCAGAATGTACTCGCTCGTGGCGGGAGATTCGCCGATAGCCCTGCTACGGAGACGGCCATGTTCAGCGGCAACAGTCGATTCAAGCTGCTGCGCCGGTTGGGGGCCGGCGGCATGGGTGTGGTCTACGAGGCGCTCGACCAGCAGCGTCAGACTCGGGTCGCACTCAAGACGCTGCGACAAACCGACGCTGACCTCCTGTATCGCCTCAAGCGGGAATTTCGTAGCCTGCGCGACCTCGTCCACCCGAACCTGATCGGGCTGGACGAGCTGTTCGAGGAGGGCGGCGACTGGTTCTTCACGATGGAGCTGCTCGACGGCGAGGACCTCCGGGCCTATCTCCACCGGATCGCGCGGGCGCCGACCGTGTCGGGCGACGCGGCGACCGGCGGCTGGGGCGCCAGCGGCAACCTGCCCACGGCGCTGGGCAGTGACCCGCCGCCGGACGAGCCGCCGGCAACCCAGCCGGGGCCACCCGACGACCCCGGACCGCGCGACCAGCCGATCGAGTTCGATCAGGTGCGCGCGGTGTTCGGACAGGTCACCGAGGGACTGCTCGCGATCCACGACGCCGGCAAGATCCACCGCGACATCAAGCCGTCCAACATCATCGTCACCCGGGACCGCCGCGCCGTGATCCTCGACTTCGGTCTGGTCACCGAGCAGTGGGATGCGGCCAGATCGGGAGAGGGCAAGATCGTCGGCTCGGTGATGTACATGGCTCCGGAGCAGGCCGCGGCGCGCGCGGTCGGACCGGAGGCTGACTGGTACAGCGTGGGAGTCATGCTCTACGAGGCGGTCGCAGGTCGCCGGCCATTCGACGGCGCGATCGGCGTGGTACTCGCGGCCAAGCAATATACCGAGCCGCCGGATCCCAAGGCATTCAACCCGGGCTGTCCGGACGACCTCGCGGAGCTGTGCAAGCGATTGCTCAAGATCGATCCGCGGCAGCGCCCTCAGGGCCTCGAGGTGCTGCGCCGGCTCGGGATCGCCCGGCGCCGCGACACCCCGGCGACCCTGAGCGGTCCGATCGCGCTGCCGCAGAGCCGGCTGTTCGTCGGCCGCGAGGCCGAGCTCCGCGAGCTGCGCCGGGCGTTCGACGATGTCCACGATATCAACAAAGGTGGTGCGATCACCGCCTACGTGTACGGCGAGTCCGGAATCGGCAAGTCCACGCTGATCTCACACTTCGTCACCGCGGTCGAGAGCGAGAGCGCCAAGGCGGTGGTGCTGTCGGGCCAGTGCCGCGAGCACGAGGCGGTCCCGTTCAAGGCGATGGACGGCGTGATCGACGCGCTGTCGCGCTACGTGTGCGGGCTGTCCGAGGTCGCGGCGGCCGAGCTCGTGCCCCACAACGCGGCGCTGTTGCCCGGGGTGTTTCCGGTGCTGGGGCGGATCCCGGCGATCGCCAAGGCGCCGGGCCCGATCCACGGCGCGAGCGATCCGTTCCAGCAGCGCAAGCGCGTGTTCACCGCGCTGCGCGAGATGCTGTGTCTGTTGACCGAGCGATACCGGCTGATCTGGGTGATCGACGACATGCAGTGGGCCGACAGCGACAGCCTGCGGCTGCTCGGCGAGCTGCTGCGGCCGCCCGATCAGCCGCGCATGCTGCTCCTGGCTTCGGTCCGGACCGCCGAAGCGGACCCTGCGCTGCCGCAGCTCCCGGGCGAGGTCCGCCGGCTCCGCCTCGAGCGGCTCAACCCCGACGAGTCGGTCGAGCTGACCGGCATGCTGCTCGATCGGCTCGCGCCCGAGCAGCGGACCCAGACCACGCGGATCGTCGACGAGACCGGCGGGCACCCGCTGTTCATCGGCGAGCTGGTTCGCTACGCTGCGGCCGACAGCCGGGCCGCGATCACCCAGCTGCGGCTCGACGAGGCGATCTGGGCCCGGGTCTCGCAGCTCCACGCCGCACCGCTCGCCGTGCTCAAGCTGGTCTCGGTCGCGGTCGCGCCGCTGTCCAAGGGCGTGATCCACGCCGCGACCCGGCTGGACGCGAGCGACTTCCAGAAGAGCGTGGTGCTGCTGCGGACCGGCAACCTGATCCGCAGCGCGGTGTCCGCGCACGAGCTGGTCGAGGTCTATCACGACCGCGTGCGCCAGTCGGTCGTGCATCACCTGAGCGACGACGAGCGCATCGCGCTCAACGAGCGGATCGCCAACGCGCTCGAGACCTCGGGCGCGCCGGTCCAGCCCGACCTGTTGATCCATCACCTCGAGGGCGCCAAGCAGTTCGACAAGGCCGCGCACAAGGCGCTCGAGGCGGCCGAGCGCGCCCAGGCCGGCCTGGCGTTCGAGCGCGCGATCCACCTCTACGAGTCCGCGCTGCGGCTGACCACGTGGTCGGAGTCCGAGCACCGCGACATCCTGATCAAGCTGGGCGGCGTCCTGGCCTCGGCCGGCCGCGGCCCCGATGCGGCGCGGGCCTACACCAAGGCCGCCGACGGCGCCGATCCGGTCACCCAGCTGACCTGCCGGATCGAGGAGGCCGATCAGCTGGTGCAGAGCGGCCTGCTCGAGACCGGCGCCGCGCTGTTGTTCTCGCTGTTCCGCGAGCACGGCCACGACGTGCCCGAGTCCCAGGTCCGGGTCGCGCTGGGGATCGTGTGGTCCCGGATCAAGCTCGCGCTGCGCGGACTGCGCTGGACCGATCGCCGCAAGGACGAGATCGTGCCGCGCGACCTGTCGCTGCTCGCGCTGTACAAGGCGGCCAGCCGCGGCCTGATCCTGGTCGATCCGGTGCGCGCGTCGTACTTCGTGATCCGCGGCCTGCATCTGGCGATGAAGATCGGCGACCGCGACTACATCATGTACTTCCTGTGGCTCGAGTCCGGGTTCCGCGGCAGCGAGGGCGCCGGCAAGCACACCGCGTTCCTCGCCCGCGCCAACGAGCTGATGAAGAGCCACGCCGATCTCAGGTTCCAGACGTTCTACCGGCTGTACATGGGGGCGAGCACGTACCTGTCGATCGATCGCCAGTTCAAGGAGGCGTTCGAGATCCTCGACCGCAGCGACGAGACCCTGGCCCAGACCGCCAACGCGGCGTGGGAGCTGTCCGCCGGGCGGTTCTTCCTGATCTACAGCCTGCACAAGATCGGCGACTTCGCCCGGCTCCGGGCGTACTCGGAGCGGTTCGTCCGCGAGGCCGAGCAGCGCGGCAACGTCTATACCCGCACGACGATCAGCCGGCTGTGCAACATCCTGTGGCTGGTCGCCGACGACCCCGGCCGCGCGCGCGAGGACCTCAAGACCGACTCGTGGATCTCGTACAGCCAGGGCTACCACTCGCAGCACTGGCTCGAGCTCAATGCCCGGGTCGAGATCGCGATCTACGAGGGCTCGGCGATCGACAAGGAGTTTCTGACCCAGCACCTCCAGGGCCTCAAGAAGTCGTTCCTGCAGCGCGTGCTGGGCTATCGCTGCGACACCGCGTGGCTGGTCGGCCGCATGGCGATGTCCGAGGCGA
>Ga0307515_10019497_pt1 | contig 12198 bp, 4 predicted proteins | sample 17_EM_MG_FD_194513 | JGI IMG/M metagenome (GOLD analysis project Ga0307515, IMG submission 194513) | Populus trichocarpa ectomycorrhiza microbial communities from riparian zone in the Pacific Northwest, United States - 17_EM | ecosystem: Host-associated > Plants > Roots > Unclassified | place...
TTTTTAGGAAATCTTCTAAAAAATAATTATAGACTTTCTAAGCCGGAGGCGGCAATTCCAGATCTAGGATAACGGTCTCACAACGCGAAAAAGCCCCGCCAATTTCGTTCTTACCGGAGTCTATAGGACAGTATAAGGTATAGCGGCAGCAGAGTAAGCAGTGCTGCCATATGGCTTCTAATCGTTTCCCCTGTTTAACGCTATCTATTAAGTTAAGGACAAAAGCGGAGAACAATCCGGCCGTTAACCTAAAGGTCACGGCTAGGTAGTCGTCCGGAAGGTTAAACGGATTATTATTTCTACTAAACATCGTGCCGTCCGGACCGCTGACCAGATAGTTAAACTTAAAGATAGGTTGGATAATCTTTAGGAGACTAAAGTTATCTTTAATGCTAGAGAATAACGGCGTTGCGCTAACTAGGACATTAAACTTACAATCTATATTAACTATAGTAATACTAGCCAAGCAGTTAGGGTTCCTAACGTTATAGGCTTTATTAAGGATAATGGTATACCAGTAATACTAGAGGTCGTGCTCCCATAACCGCTCAGAAATGTTAAATAGCTTTAGATCGAGCTTAACTCCCTTTCCCAACCGGCCCTTACGCCATTTTTATAGAGCATTTAGCCCGTAACAAGAGGCAATAACACTATACGTACTAATAACCACGACCTAGGAAGTCCATTCATCGCCAGAAAATAGATTATCAGTGTTCTTAAACAACTTCACAACACGAGTTACGCCCGTTATAGTCGTTTTCTAAATAACAGACTTCTTGTAATATATATAGACGTTAAAAACTTCTAAGAAGCGTTGTAACTCCTTAATCCATTATTTAATGAGGGCTAGCGGTATAATAACTAGGAAGGGTTTCGCACAGCTAAAAGCTTTAACCTAAGCATAATCGTTTAACTCTTTCGCTTATTTAAGCTTTCTTACCCATTCGGTAATACACTAAAATAAAGTTAATAAGGGAAATTTTTAGGAAGCCTTTCTAAAAATTGCCTTAGAGACATATAATAAACAATAAACTGCGATAACTTACGTATAGTATATACGCGGCAACCTAGAACGTTTTACCCAGGCCAACGATATCCGCCAGAATCATTCCCCGCATTTTACGCTGCTTTTAAGCAGTAGCGATAGCATTCGCGCTAATAATCTGCCACCAGCAAAGGGGGCAACTAAGTAATTATCTTAGGAGGCGGGGGAACCTTCAATCTTAAATTCTTAGCGCGTTAAGCGATTGTTTTAGGTTATCCCGTTAATACTTAGAATTAGATAATAACCTACTTAGCCATTCGGCATTCTTAAGCTCTATTAGTATCGCCTTACCCATATAAACAATATCGGTATCTATATTATTAGCCTCCTAGTCTTTATCGGCCCGGGCCGTTACTAAGCCTTCCTCTAGTCCAATATCGTTAAGTTTATCTGCGGCAATATTTATACTAATACGTTCAGCAGCTTTAACGGCAGAATAATAATTAGTCGTAAGAGCGCGCATATAACGGTATTACCAATATCGGTAGCTATAATTCGGCGTTAAGACATTATCGTCAGGAAGTTCCGCGCGCATCTGCCCTAATATATATACTAGGTTTTTCGCGGTAGCGCGGAACGTGTTATCATTAACCGCCATATCCTTAACTAATACCTCCACATCCGATTCGTTATCGGCGTTATCGCCATTATTAACGCTATTAACTATACTGTCTAGCATAGGGTCGTTATCTAATGCAGCTTTACCGGAAGCCTTTCCAACAACGCCCTTACTGCGGCTGAAAGCAGCCTTAATCTTTAAGCGTCCGGGCGTATCGTTTTCTAATCCCCTTAATTAGCGCTTGGCCTTCTTAGCTTAGCGTTTTTATCTAAAAGGAGCTAGGTTTACGTCGGCACGCTTAAGGATAAGCCAGATGCGCTAATTCGCTTTATTATTATTTAGACTGCGCCTAAATAGAAAACCCCCTTAACGCTTATAGAATTGTTTCCGCATTTAATATAAGAAATTCGTGTAATAGTCTAGGTCCAACTAACGGTCCTGCTTACCTAGCTAGGGATTTAAATAACGCTAGTTGCTATGCGACTTACTAGCGTCTAGGCTAGCAACAATAGTTCTTAGGTCTATTATACATGGGCGTGGTTTTATTATTTAAATGGCTTATTATTAAGCTGGTTCAAATACCTTCTTATTAATTAGCTAGAACATTGTCGTAAATAGTTCTTCGCTTATAAGTTTAGTAAGCTCCTTAGCGCTAAGCCCGCAAAATATCGCCAGCTTCACTATATTTCAGGCAATATTCCCATTATTACCCTAGATACTATCCAGTTCCTTAACAAGAGCTTCTAGTTTATTAACATTGTCCTCGGTCTCAGGGCCCTAAATATTATCCGCACTATTATAACCCACATCTAAGCCATTATCTATAGGCGGCCCTCCTACTAAGTAAAAGTCCGCTAGGGTAGTTAGCGGCTTAAAGAGATCTTTATCTACTAAGTGCTTGTCTATTTCAGAACTATTAACCGGTTTATTTACAAGGGGGACATTATCAAAAGGCTTTGGAGAAACCTCCTCTACTAACACGTCAATTTAAGCTATACGCGCCGCTAATTCGGCTTTATTAGGCTGGTAATAGATAGCAGAGGTACTAATAGGAAGGTCCAGTATATGCTCGCCAAAACCTATATAAGCGATTAGTATAACAATACGCTCTACATTAGTTTATTAGGCACAATCTGCTTACCGGGATCGTTATCACACTCTATCCTGCTAATGTCGGCTATATAGTAGATACTGGTTGTCAGCGTTAAGTAATAACTGCATTTAACCTATATTAAAGTTAGGGCGTATATAAGGATTTTAAGGAAGGCTTTTAAAAAAGTCCTAATTGCCGCGCAAAGTTAACGCGGTAAAAGGCCGCCCGTAAGCCTTTCCCTTTTTAAGTTAGTGCCCAAAAATACTTTAATTAGGTAACAGTAGGGTAAAATATAAAAGAGGTTAGGAGATACAATTATGGCTTTGGGAAATTAGAAGAAAAATAATATCTACCAAAATTTAGTAAATTTAACTTAAAAAGAGAAGTCGCAAGAGGTCGAGGAAATAGAAGTTTAGGTTTATAAACGGTGTTTTTAGTTAATTACGCTAGCGTACTTATATAATTATCAAGTTTTCTATTTATATAATTAAATTTAAATTTTAAATTTAAATTTTCGGACTTTTATAGTGAATTCACACTTTTACAGTAAATTAATGGCGAGTTTAGGTGTTGAGATTTAAGGTTGTTATGGTATTACGCGAAGGCGCTTGCATAGCGTGCTAGCCTATTAGTGTAAGTTCCTACTATTACGGGTACTACCTTAGCTAAATCTATTACTTATTACCGACCTCCTTACTTTAGCTGCGCGTGCTGCGCTGCTACTAATAAGGACTTTTAGGAAGGCTTCTAGAAAACTGCCCTAACTATCCAAACCAACGTAGTGGCAAATATTATTATTTACCTGTGTTTACTGTCTATAGTGCGATTTAGAAATAAGCTTTATTAAGTTAGTAAATCCCTTAGCTAACCTATACGGACCTATTATATAGAACTTACCTAGCGTTGTTTAATTATATAAACAAAGCAACAATTTAAAAACCCCTAATTAATCCAACTACTTAGTCCCACGCCCTTATAGACTTTTAGGAACTGTACTTTATATCCGCCGTTCTATCGGTCATGGGCATTACGTTATATACAAGGACTATCTCTTAAAGGGCTTTCCAAATACTTCCTTATATAATGCTACCTAATAAATACCTTACCAAGGTTTACAAAAGCATCCATATTTCTCGCCCTAGAGGCTGCGCTATAGTAGAAAATAGTAGAGTAAATTTATCTTAAGCACTAAGTATCCCCTTTGTTACCTCCATTATGTGCATTTTTTTTAAACAAATAATACTCCCCCACCCCTAATACCATGTGGCCTAGTGTTATATAATGCTATTAAGGTAGCGCCTTATCGGGTAGCAGTAATGCCTAACTCTACAACCCATTTATATAGTGCGGCGTCAGTCCTTACAAACACCCTACTAAGGCCACGCTATCCCTCTTAACGCCCCCTAGATCTTACCCTAATTTATTTTCTTTAAAATATATAAGCAACGTTGCCATCATTATCAAAGGTGTGGCTATCTTAATGCCTATAATTACGTTAGATGTTCGGTAGCTCTAGCACATCCTAACCGAGAACTTTATATGCCTGCAAGTGGATCTATTTAAGATCTTTTATAAGCCCTTAATATATAAGACTAAGACTTAGCTGGTTTATGTCCACCTTATTCTAGCCTAACTCCTCTAAGCTCTTAGGGTTTGCAGTAATCGTGTCTAAATACGTACTTAGCAATAGGTATAATTAAGGATTAAGTACAACGTATATAACTTTAGCGCTAAGGACTTAATAGATTGCTAGCCCAGTTTAGGCGAGGGTTAAAATAGTAGTAGTATTAGGTTCACGAGGCCCGGAGTATAAGGTTACAATAATTAATATACCTCCTTGTTAAATTAAGGTTATAGAGCTAAAACTCTATATATTGCTTATCTTCTATATAGGCGGTTAAAGAGATTTTAAGGAACTTTGACCGCCGGTCAAAGCTATCTAATTAGTCAGATTCCTGCCCAGAGGTTTCTCTATAAGTCTTATCACATAATATTATTACGGGCTTGTTTTCCAACAGAACTATCCAAAAAGAATCGTTAATTGCACTTATATAGACACCCTATCATTAATTCGTAATAACATTAGTCCTAGGCGAACTAATCCTACCACCGCCTAGGTCTCCTATTAGTTGCTATTTAAATAGGCCGTAATAGCGTATACGAGGTGGCTATGGTCGGAGCTTCTAATAGCTAAGCAATTTCCCTACACTCCAAACTACTTAAAATCCCAAATAACTAGAGGCGAACCCCCCTAATCTATACACTACACAATATTAAACCCCCCTAGTGCTAAACACTAGCCAAAACGTATAATTCTCAGACTTTAAGTAAATGAATTTACTGGTTGGGACTATTCCGAGTACACAGACGCCATTAAGGCATATCTCGCTTTTACAGGACGCCTAACTAATAATTTGGAATTAGGGAAACACTACGCCCATATTAAGCTATTTTAAGCCCTAGAGGTAAACTAAATTTTATTCCATATTACTATAGACATAGAGGAAGACTTAGCTAACCCCCTAACTATTTAGGAGCTACCGTATAAGATATATCGCGTCCGTTATAATAAGGAGGGAAAGTTATAAGGCTAGTATTCCCTCCTTTATAAATTTACTAACTTAGTATATAGCTAAGTAAAGCAAATTTAGAACGTTATTAAGGAAAAGAATTACCTAACTTAAATACGTAAATATACTAATGTTTTATTACCTTAGGCAAAGTAGTAATATTAAAGGTACGAATTAAAATTCTAGACAGGTTTTGCCCTTATTTTTAGAACTAATCTAAACCACTTATATTACTAGGGCGAAGTAATATATTAATATTGTACTACGGTTAGGCCGTTAGCTAGGGGAACTTTTAAGAAAGCTTCTAAAAAACTGCCTTAATTTACTATCTACTATCTATATTGCTATTTACCTTTACTGTCTATAACACCATTTTAGACCTTTATTAAGGTAGCAATCCCTTAACTTAGCGTTGCTTAATTACTTAGGTAAACCATATTAACTTAAGTGATAATCTAAGAACCTCTAATTAATTGGCGTCTACTTTTGCCGATAAGAACGCTGCTATACTCTCTATATTATTAGGGTCGGTATTATATCCCCGTAAGCGCTCTACCTAGGCCTATTTAACATTCTTTATAGCCGCCGTTATGCCTAGGATAACGTTTAACACGAGCTCGTTATATTAGCACTAGTTAACTCTACTTCGTTTCCAGCCCTATATAGGATCCTTTATCTACCGGTTATATAGCTCTTAAGGCACTATACAGTAATAACACCCGCTAAACTTAGTAAAGTATAATATTAAATGTAACCTCCTGGCGGTATCCTAAATAGTGCCCGCTAAGGGCATAGTGCAGGTATATATATCGTGCGAGGCTTCGCTAGCCTAGGCTATGCAGATTAAGTAGTATATTGTCCACCAGATAAGACAGTGTCTTAGTTACTTTAGCGTAAGCTATTCCGCCCTTACTAAGGCGGTTACTTTTAATCGCTAAACGCTTATCCGCGCTTCCTATATCGTAAACTTGGCCTTATTGGCGTTTAAAAGAATAGGTATATCTAACTCTTAACCGTCTAGCCGTTTGGCAGCGCAGACGTTATATAGCTCCTTACCGTTAGTATAACCGTTCCGGACCGGTATCCCGTCTATTTTCCTGTCTAGGTATTTATTAAGTACCACCCTACGGCAGGCCTTAACGTCTGCTTCCCTTTAGAGATACTCTAGCAGAACTGCCCTACGGCCTTAATCGCGGTCCGTAGGCGTATTAAGCCTATTACTAAGAAAAATAACGGCCTGGCTTACCCTTCTATCGCGGCCTACTCTCCCGCTCTCTTAGGTATAGTCTTTGACTAACCTTAGAGCTTCTAGGTATAGGACTGCGTTTACGCTGGGTACGTTAACGCCTAAACCTAACGAGCTCGTGGCAATAATGGTCCCGTTATTACCGGAAATAAAGCGCTTAAGCACATCCTCTTAGTTAATCGATTTGGAATAGTAGGCTGTATAGTAGAGGCTTTTACTAAGACTGTTGGTTATCTATCTCGCGTAGTAGTATATAATTACTTTGCCCTGCGGCTCTGGTAGGCCCGTAATATAGCGGCCGATGACTTAAGCGGCTCGGTTAATAGCAGCCATTGTTAGGCTCTGTACCGGCTTCTTATCCATATTAATAATAGCGTAGCGTATATTGGGTCTAGTAGTGGGCGCCCTAATTAACTTAATACTCTTAGTAGTAAAGTGTATCTTACGCTAAAGCCGCTACTCTTCTATTAGCGGGAGAGTAGCTATTAGGAGCACTATCTATGTTTATAGGGCTGCTAGACAACCTAGCCGCTATAAAGGCGCGCGGAACTTACTGCTCCCGTCTAATATGGTATAGCATTTATTAATTACGATTCGTACTAGGCGGCCTATAACTCGCATTCTATTTATAAATGTCTAAAAGGCGTCTTCTTTAACCGCCTTAGGCGTTATAAACACTATTAATGCTGTGTTAGCAGGGCTGCGCCCATTCTATACCACAGCCTGTAGGCTAGCCAACTTGTATCTTCGCAGAAGATCCTACCAAAAAGAGAGCAGCAAAATAACAACAATTATAAGGCCCGCATTATTATAAGCGGCTAGCAGTATAAACATTAGACTCTTACTACCGCCTATTAGCATAACAATAACCACTAGACTTTCCCTATATAAGATTATATAGATACTAATCTACTATACACCCTAAAATTCGGCTTGCTCTCTATATATGGCTTTTAGCTATATTATAGCATTAATAGTTCTTAGCCCACGCTATCTTATCCGCTTAGCATTGCCGGTTGCATCTACAGGTATAAGGTACTTTTAGGCTTTAGAGGAAGCACTCGCGGTATTATATGCGAGAAAGCCTAGGAAGGCATACTACTCTATACTTAATCTTTAGAACTATTATCTTTTGCTTATAGTAGTCCCAGTTAACTCTCTAATAAGATAGGTATATATAGTCTCGCCCATCTAAGCTAAATAGCCTGCCTGCTCTTTATATATTATATCTATAGATCCTAGTTTATCCTTTTCTAAGCCACTATTGTTATCGTTATTAATAAACGCGGACTAAGCCTTAAGGTACTTTTAACCAATGGCAATTACCACCTGGCGGTATATTTAGATATTAAGCCTATATTCTAGGCCAGCCTCTGTTTCTTACTAAAGGGTATAGGTAAAGCGGTTGGAGTTCCATTTAATACCTTACACGTCAGGCGGCCACATTTTATATAATATAGTATTCTCCAGCCAGAGCATCTACTCTAGCGCGCGCTGAAATGGTAATATAAGCCAGAGGTATAGAATAACTAGTCTCCCAACCTCACTAGGTACAAATTAGTAAATAATATTTAACTATCCTGTATAGCGGGAACCCTTAGAGTATTAAGGTACGAATATAACCATACCGTGGATAATAAAAATATTTCAATGTTTGCCTGCAACGGTATTACTATAGCGTATACTTAATATCTTGGTGCCTCTTATAGGCTGGCCCCCTACGACGTATATAAGCACTAGAAGCTTATATAAAAGGACTTTAACTTAGTTAAGATAGGTTTTAATACCGGACTTATTCAGTTTACCTTCTAGGCCTTAGAGTTTAAATATAGCCTGGCGCTGTTTATCTAGCGCAATATAGTTTATAAGCTAGTCCTAGATATAGAAAATATGCTTATTACGGGGGTCTTAAAGAAAGTTCTAGCCGGGAACGGAGTTACTAGGGTCGTCCTAAAGGGCTTCAATCCGCACGGGTGGGGTATTAGTACGTTATTTGTTAAATAGCAGGTCTCAGTAAACTAAATATTTTACGTCTTTAATAAGGCCATAGATAAAACTATAAAACTCAGGTATTATAAAACGAATGGCTTTATAGAGCAGCTCGTCGTTAATCCACTCCACCTTACCCTCCTTTGTTATTTCGTAGTGCCCCTTTAGGCCATAGGTTTAAAGGTCTAGCATCTACTATATTAGTCCCTTAGTTCCTCGCACCATAAACCTATCCATTATCTTAGTTACTAACTCCAGGTATCTTCCCTCCGGTATATCCTAGTGGGCATTATAACAGACGGCGTCTGCGTTAGCAATTAGGGCAGCTTACACAACTATAAACCGACTAAGCTTTATTATAGCCGATAGTATCTTAGTATATACGCCGCACTCCCTCTACCCCTTTGCTGTTATACCCTATAGAGCTAACGTATATACCAAGGGACTTTTGTATTTAGTACTGCGTACTTTCTAGTCTAATAGTAAAAGATAAAACATTAGGTAAGCTTTAGTCAAGGGGCTAAGTATATCGCCCTTGTATAACCTAGTAGGGGTATTAGCACTGCCCTCTACAGTACACAGTAGCGCTAACTAGGCACGCTCTTATTTGCTATTAAGTGTATATCTAGGGCTAACTCTATCTTCTACTAGCTATGTCTATCTAAAAAACATAAGCACCATCTGCTATGGTCTGCAGTAGTTATTAGGGGGCTTTTTACCTTAGTATAATTAGAGGGGTCGGTATTATTACTAGTGCACCTAGTCCCGGATGGCTTCCATCTGTAGAAAGATGCCGGCCTTTAAAGCTATAGTTTCGTTATAGGTCTAGTAGAGCTTGGCTATAGCATTCTATATCGCAGTAAGGGTTAACTCGTTATCCGGGTTAGGTTTATTAATTAAGGTTAGGAGTAGTTCCACCTTAAGCGTGTTAAGGTAGTTATGCTACCCGGCATATTCTACCCAGGGGTCTATCTTAAAGACATTTCGGCTATCTATATAGGTGTTTATTGCTTATTCCTTCTCGTTACGGGCAATAAGAACGCCGTGCATAAATGCTAGGAAATTATAGTTGCTAGCTTTAGCAACGTTATTCGCCTCTACATTAGTTATAACTATATTAACGGCAAAGAAGCTTAAGCCGTATCAGCTAGGAAATAGCCTTTAACAGGCGGTTTGCCTCTAGGGATTAGGTATAGTCCGTTTAGTAAGTCGTCTTATAGTATTAATTAGGCGGCCCTTACACGCGTATTTCTTCTATAAGTATTAATCCCGGCAGTATATAGCTATTTTCTTCGCACTTCTGTATATATATCGGCAGTTTTCTAGTATAAGTTAGCAGAGGAGCCCATTATAATATACGTTTAGGTAAGAAATAGGTTGCTTAAGGGTCTAGAGATTTAGTAACTTATTAGGTTTACGGGTAAGTTAGTCTAGGGCTTAGATAAGGCGTACTAGTTCTTAAAGTTTAACTTTATTTAGCCAGTGGTAGATGCCGCTGAAGTATTTACGGACTTCGGAAGGCTATACGGCATGTTAACAATTAGGAGCTATATAGACAATAATTTAGTATTCCGGTAGATAGATTAGATTCTCTATATATTTAATAAATGTTTAGGTTCTTACATATAGCTATTTAGTATACTTACTATAGATTATAACTTTAATAAGGGGCATTTTTAGGAAGGCTTCCGAAAATACTCCCTAGGAAAGTATACGTTGCTGTTTATAGTGTTTTAGTTTCGGTTCTTAGGGGGAAATATAAAGCGCGTAGCCAAAGCTTAGCCTTAATGCGATTCTTTAACGCGATTTCCTATATTAGATACTTTAGTAATACCTAACTACTATAGCTGCATTAATTCTAGCCTCGGGCGTGACGTTTTAAGAGACGCGAATATTCCTTCTACGTTTACTTCTAGCATTATTTATCGGCACCGACACACCTATAGTATAGGTGCGCGACAGCACCAACCCTAGCCTCTTATTCTTCGTTACAAAGTCACCAGAAGATACGTTATAGTAGATCCGCCAGTCCTATAGGCCTAAAGTGCTTCCATAACTTAAACCTCTGCGACTTAAACCTAGACCGGTTAATACAGACAACGCTAATCTAGACTCTTAGCCGCGAAGTGAGGATAATAGCAACTACGGTAGCCTAGTACGGTTTTAGTCTACGGCTAGTGTTATAGACAATAGTCTATAGGATATAAGTAATAAGAGTGCCCATTATAGGGGCAAAAGGCCTATATCTAATGCCCCTCTATCTTAACCGCCTGCTAGGCGTACTTAGGACTACACGGCTATACTAGACCTAGAGTATATTATAACGGTCGGTAATATAAACAGGCGAAAGGAAAGGGATAGGCGTAGGAGGTTAGAAAATAAGCTCTTGGAGGTGTTTATAACTAAGAAAGAGGATAATATATAGGATATATATATGCGGGAAAACGGAAGAAAGCTTAGCTGGCTAGCCAAATAGGCTAATTATATAGGAATAGGTAGACGAGAGGCGTCGGCGTTAGTCTATAGGGTAAGCGCTATTAGTAGTAGTAAAGCTATTAAGAACGTTAAGGCTGTACTCGCCTACTGGCGAAAAAACGGTACTATAGATTTAAACTAGTAAACTGCTCCCTACTTATCCTTAAATCCTCCTAAATCGTCGTCGCAGTCCTTAGTTACTTTTACGTCCGGCAGCTAGAATATAAACGCGGCGCTATTAGGCTTCCGAAAGGCTTTCTTTAACGTTACCAGTATTAAAGCAACTAGAATACTTTAAGAGATTCTTTATTACCATTATCTCGCACACCTTTACGATTGCTATTAAAATGTAGAAGCGCTTCTAGATCGTACGCGATTAAGTATATAGGGTAGAGGTATTAGCGACGCGTCTTTAGTTAAGCAGTAGCTCTTTAAGGCACTTTACCTATCTACGGATACGCCTTCTTTATCGCTAGCTAACTCCTCTACTCCATCTAATAAGCAATGGCGGTACTTTATAAAGTGTCTTTATAAGGGCCATTGATGGTATTATATACGGGAGGCACTTAGTTCTGGTATTTTTGCTCTTATTCCTACATCTAGAATACCCCATTCTTTTATGGAGAGGCTCTTATTAGGTGTATTTAACGTATTTCTTAACCTTATCCAGCGGTTTTACCTAGACGCTATTAAGTTTAGTCGACTAATAGAGGACTTTATGCAAAATATATTAGCGGGCCGGCAGCTACCTCGTGGTTATCTTCCTATTAAAGATATAAGTAATAATTAACTATAGGAAATAGATCTTTCCGACGTGCTCTAGCTGTTTAACCGTTATCCTACGCTAGCTATCGAGAATATTTCTTCCTCACCTTTTCCTTAAGTTGGTGGGATTAATTTCTTTTATTATAGTAGTATTAGATATTTTATAAAAGCCTTTCTAAAAATCATATATGCTCTTTTACGTATCGTGCTAGCTAGGGCGTACGCGAGGGGAGTTGTTGGATCGGTGTAGCCGTCCCCCAACCACCCCATCTAAATCAAATCGACCGCGCCTTCCTCTACTATATTACGACCGTATATTATAGAATTTTGGAATTCTAAGTCGGTAGATTTATAGCCAAGGTACGACTGCAGGCTCTGCCGAAAATGCATCCAAATGCGACGTGGTTTGCGATACGGTAGATTAAATTTTATAAAGTAATTCTACCGTACCCCCTA
>Ga0307515_10019498_pt1 | contig 12197 bp, 3 predicted proteins | sample 17_EM_MG_FD_194513 | JGI IMG/M metagenome (GOLD analysis project Ga0307515, IMG submission 194513) | Populus trichocarpa ectomycorrhiza microbial communities from riparian zone in the Pacific Northwest, United States - 17_EM | ecosystem: Host-associated > Plants > Roots > Unclassified | place...
TGCATGGGGGAGATAGCACCACCACCAATAGTTCCCTACTATAGAGAAACCATAAAATAATGCATTATTTAAAAATTAGAAAAGAAAGAGAACATTTTGTGAGTTTTTGGGGAATGTAATAATTTTTATTCTATTTTTACTCGTTTTACTTGAAAAAAACGTTAGATTCATATTTTTTTAGTAATTTTTTTATAATTTTGATATATTAAAAAATTTTAAAATTTTATTTTAATATATTTTTTTTAAAAAATACTTTTAAAAATTACCATTTACTATAAAAACAAATACTCCATAGCATGGTCGAGGTTGAAGGTGATGGATGACTTATTGCTGTTTTGAAATTCCATGAATTTGACCTGTATACTAGGGAGTTATTGCCCATGAAACTTCCTTTTCACCATTAATTAAGTTGCATGGGATTTGTGCTGATTAACAAGTGTGTTTAATATTTAATGCTATTAACCCTAAGATTCTCCGCCCTTAATTCGTAGCTTGACATCTCTTATTTTTGTAATTTGCATGGTGTCTCCAACGAAGACAAGCGGTGATTAATTAACATCAACTAAGAATATAAATCATGCTGACTTTAGTATTAATTAATTAATATAATATTATATTGAAATAAGTGTTAGGTTGGTAGGTGGGACGTTCTTAATACTGTATTAATTGAATGTTTGAAACATATAATTCAACGAGTTCAGTGTCATATTCAATTATGATCATTTCGTTGAATCGGTCAAAGATAATTAATTTCCCCATCAATTCTCGATTTTTATATCCAATGCTCGAAATTTAACCTTTTATGAAATTTTGCTATCTTGTTTTTAAATAAAAAGAAAGAAAGAGCAGTTCCAAACTATGACTAATTACATGCTGTTTGGTATTACAATAGCTTTTATTTTACTTGATTATAGAAAAAAATTATTTGATTAATTAAATAATTTTTGTTTTTTATAATGGGCTCCATATATAATTATGTTTTAAACTTGATTTTTTAAGCGCTAAAATAACTTGTTTTTCATCTAAAAAAACTTACTTTTTATTTATTTTGAATGGAAAAAATCTATTTTATAATATTTTTAACCAAATATTCATTTTTTTAAACCGCAACTAAAAAGTGTTTTTCTTAAACCTATTTTTCTTTAAATCGCAATTGCAAATGCTGCCACAATATCAAGTATACACTAAATTATAGGGTTAAAATTGTTGTTGAAAATACAAAAGGTATCAATGCATTTTTAAATTAATTATATTTTTAACTGCAATTTCAAATACATATATTTAATGTCTAGGTTTGAGTACTAGACTCTGGTGATTGTGCTTCACCTTAGAACTAGAATTTTTTTTTTGCGCAAAAAATGATATTCAGTTGTCATAAACGAGTTTTAAAAGAGAAAGAAAATACACGACTCGGGTTATAGAGAATGAATAAGCTGGCTTTAATTCGGTTAAACAAAAAAAATAAAAAACGATAGTAGATGAATCAAATTTAAAAGAAAGATGATTAGGATAACCTGAGAAAAAAATATTTTTTTTCAAAAAGGGACAACACAATATATCTTAATTCACAACCCATTAAATATGTACAAACAAAGCTGGGTAAAAAAAAAAGAACATAAAAAAATTAATCTTAGTTAAGTTAACATGACAAACTTGTAGTCCTGATGATCAAGGCTGGGCCAACCCGAGATATCACGTCAAAGTCGCGGCTCAAATTATGATAATGGAATAACCCAATAAAATAAATAAAGAGAATTATAAAGCTCTTTAAAAAAAACTCGTGTTAATTATTCAAAACAACCTTTTTGAAAAAATCATGAACTTCAATTCACAATCAATCAAATATTGAAGGATGAGATTAAAAAAAAAAATTTCAATTATAAAAAAAGGATTAAAATAATAGCAATTAAAAGAATGATGATCAAAATTGAAATAAATTTTAAATTTGATTGAAGGGTGAAATTGAAAAGAAAAATCAATTTAGCAAAAAGAAAAAAAATCAAAAGAATGATGATCAAAATTAACATAAAAATAAAAAAAAAATTATGGTTGAAGGTTGAAATTGAAAAGAATAATAATTTTTCCAGAAAAAGCCAAGAAAAAAAAACAGCAATCAAAACAACAATGACTAAATTAAAAAACATAGTACCATCAATTTGGGGTGAAAGATGAAATTGAAAACAAGTAAAACTTTTACAAAACGGTCAAGAAAAAAATTAGAAACCAAAGAAGAAGGATCAAATTGGGAAATATAACATTTGTAAATTGGGATTAAATGATGAAATTGAAAACAAAAAAAACTTTTACAAAAAAAAATGAAGAATAAAAATTAGAAATCAAAAGAATATGGACTAAAGTTGAAATACCAACAACAAAAAAGGACAAGATATATTTTTCAGGAAAGGAGAGAAAATAAGGGGAGAAAAAAGGCCTGCCAGTAAACTGGACCACTACCAAAAACATGTGTTGCACCAACAAAAAAAGAACGCAGCGACGCTTTCAATGACAAGGTAGAAAGACATTTGTTAAAAGACAAAAGATCATTTGACTCTAATTTTTTATTTTATTTTTAAAGGTATTTTAGCAGTTTTACTATGCATTTTAATTTGAATTATTTTTACATTTGAAAAAAAATACTAATTTGCCTCTTAGTTGACATTATAATAATAAAAAAACCATTATGCAAATACAAAGATGCTTCTAGATGACAAGTTTAACTTTTTTTGTTTTCAAGAGTATTTTGATTACTCATTGTGCATTTAAAATAAAAAAATATTTATTTATCCCTGATCAATTTGTTAAATCATTTGAAAAAACCTAAATACCCTTAGATTAGAAATTAGTATTAAGTTTTTTGAATGAATAAAAAAGTTATTCGCATAGTGAATCCATAATTATCATGTTCACTAACATTTTTTTCCCCTTTCATTTCTCAAGAAATAACCTTTAGTTATCAAGTCAATAATTAATACAAGTGAACAGAATATTATTTATTCTGATTGATCAATTATTGAGTATTTTTTTTATGGAATGTGACCGACCAGTGGAGGGGCCCAAATGATTGGTGGACACCAGTAATGGGGAGTGAGATCAATAAGTTATAAAAAATAATAAAATATGTATTTAAATTGAAAAAAGAAAGAGAAAATAAATATTATATTTAAATGAAAACCAGCTGTTAAAGTTTTTATAAAATTTAGGATAAATAATTCAATTTATTCTTACATAACTGGAAATTCCTAATATAATTTTATGTATGGAATCGTGTTTCTTATATCATTGTATAATATTAAATATTTTAATATATTTTTCTGTTTTTTTACTAATCCAAATTATCATAAGCATTATTTCCATTCTAAAAATCCTCGTTGAGTATTTTTGGAAACTGTTCATTTCTTAAAATATTCTGAGTTAATTTTCTAATTTGGATGAAAAAATTTGATTGAATAAATTGGAGATTTAGCCCAATATTGACATTCTAAAGCAAGATCATCAAGATGAAAAACATTGCATGGTAGACTGAAAATAAGGAGACTCTGCAGTGGAAATGAAAAAAAAACACATCCTGAAAAACCCTTCGGATGGATTGAAGAGCTAACCAATTTCATTCAATCAAACAAAACAAGTAACAAAACATTTGCTTGGCAGCCAAAGCATGGATTGAACAATAGGATTCTGAAGATGAATGAAAGAAAATTCAGACATTATGCAAAGTAATTCAACAACAGAGCTTGATGCTGCTAAAACTTGACTCTGGTCAAGCATGAGCTTCTTTATAGTTCAAACATCCGAAGATTATACAGCCATAACAGTAAAACCAAAAAAAAACTCGGGATCATTTTCTGATCCAGTAACAGAACATCTCCAGTTATGGCAAAAAGAAGCATCTGCAGTTTTGATCAGCCTTATAAAACAAAGGAAAAACTTAACCTATATTGTGTATGTTGGCTTTTCCACTAGCAACTTATTAACTGTTGCAGGATAAACTACAGTATTAGCTGCTTTGGCTGCCTAAGAACCCAACCTCATGTATCATCTCAGAAAGGTTCTTCAGTTTCCATCATCTCACTTCTCTTAGCTTTTGAAGCATCCTCCACCATGAGATCTGTGTGAATTTGTGAAGAATCCTACGCCATTTCCTCCTTAGCCTTTCTACCAGTTGCCACCACTGCTGCCTCACTGGCTTCTGTAATAACCTGAAGAAATTCCGTCGGGATAGCAGCTGGGTCTAATTCCCGACAACCCTCTGGGGCATTATGAGCTTCTTCGCCAGTAAGCACGTGATTAGGGACCTGATGAGAGAAGCGGAACATCTCTTCTTTTGGAATCCTCCTAACTTCATTTGGACCTACATGTCTACGAAAAACTGCCTTGAAACCAGCAACTTTAATAAGAGGAACTACAGATATACCCTGCTCTTCATCATAGTCGTCGAGCACTTCTACCATCTCATATTCTTGTACCATTTCATCTGGGGTATCATCATTCCAGTCTGGAGACCAGTTTCTATATAGAGCCCAGACATCTTCCTTTCTTGGAAGTATGCGAACAACTCCACGTGTGCCTTTCGTCCACGTAACCCTGTGTGAGAAAGCATTTAGAGTTTTACTGATTTCATGTTTGCCAGTCCAAAAATCGCCACAGGTTTTTAGGAAACCAGCCCCCACCCAGTCTAAAGGGCCAAATTCACTGTTGCTTCTTGAGTTAAGCCAACTGATCTTCATTTTAAATGGCTTCAAAGAGATCACTGAGATAATTCGAGCATAATATCGAGGCATCCCATCATTTTCATCATAGGCAGCCCACACCTGGTCATCCCCAAAGGAACTTTCTGTTCGATCCAGGTCAAAGTTATGAAAATCAGAATCCGGAACATTGATAGACAAAGGTGCTGTTGCCTGTTTAGTAGATTCATTGGAAGAAGTGCCAGCAGAGTGACCACTCCTCTTATGTTTATTTGCATCATTGTTCACCATGCTTTCCTGTGTTCTACTCTCTTTCAGTTTCACTTGATTTGAGCTCCATTCTTTAAGTTTTCCGCACACATCCGAGAGACCCTTCTTCATCAACATGTTTCGAACCTCGAGAAGTGACAACTCTCTCTCGGTAATGGACTTGGTACGAATATCTGAGAAACCATAAACCCTTTGTGCTTCAAAATAGCCCCTTCTTGGTTCAGATGAATTTCCCAATCCCGCTCCTCCATTTCCGGTGGCTGCTTGATTCAAAATGTCAGCTCCATAATTGTTCACACTAGCCTCATCAGATCTCCTCCTTTTAAAGAGTTGGTCTGCTCTAAGAGAAGAATTATCCACCCTTTTAGAAACATAACGCTTCTCCCGTTCAGTGGCTCCCTGTGCGTCCTGCTCCCTCTTCACTTGGTCATGCGCCTTCTGAACCACACTCTCAGCATGACCAGCAGTTGGTGTTGATGCAAATTTGCCTCCAGAATCATTCATTCTAGTAAAATTACTCCTTTGGAGGTTTGGGGCAGTAGTTGAATTGCATACTCCAAATCCCTCAGATCGTGAGCTTTGACCACCATTTTTTGGGAAATTAAATGGATTACTATTTGCAGCATGATGTCTTGAATTCTGGGATGACTTCGTAACGTTTGAAGGTGGATCCTTCTCAACAGCCAAAAAAGGCTGATGACAGTTGGGGCATCGCAGGTTGTGATTCAAATAAACCCTCAGATACTCATAATGCATCATGCATCGATGGCAGATAGTCCAAAATGTATCAGGTTTTCGAGATGAAGGAGAAGGGGCTGATGTGGGCCTCGACTGCAAATTCTTGTTCTGAGTCCTTGTGTGCGAAGTTGTGGTACTGTTATGATTATGAAAGCCATTTGCACTATGCTGGGAAGAGGGAACCTTAGTCTGGGTTGGTACTCTCTGCTGCTGTCCTGACAGATTCAGTTTCTGATTGTATGCTAGTCTCTTTTCCTTATTAGATAACAAACCCCAGGCCTCTGAAACCAACTTAAATGCACCATCTGCACCCAGAGACTGGTTTTTATCAGGATGAAGTATGAGAGCTAGCTTGTGGTATTGTTTCCTGACTGTCTCATCATCAGCCCAGGGGTTCACACCAAGCACGCTGTACCAATCAACTTCTCCACTACTTATTCTGTTCTCTGCAGAAATATACACATCAAATGCTATCAACATTTGGGATAAACCCTCTAGCTCGGGATACAAGCTTTGAGCCTTTAAAGCAAATTTCTTCGCCCCAACATAATCCCTCCCCATAAACTTCTTCTCAGCAATTTCCTTAGCCCTGACTGCTTCATCTTTGTTGCACTCCATAAAATTTGTATGTCCAGGAATAAAGCCCTGTGTCTTGTAGTTATATGAATATTTCTAAGATTTCAACCTCGAGTCACAAATTCCACAGCTCCAGGTTCATTTTTCTAGACAAATGGCACCATCAATTTTTTGACCTGTTCAAAGCAAAATTAAAACTAAAATCAATGTCGAATAGATTCTAATGTAAGTTATTATTATCTTATAATTACAAAAGACAGCATGATATTCATACAAATCACAACCAACAATGCTTGTATTTCTTATTCTTTCCCAAAAAGCAAATCTCCACAGGAAAAATAACTATAAATCACATAATTCTTTATTTGACTCTAGAATGTATGTCTTTTATTGACATTAACTAGGAGAAAAATTCAATATTTGACAAAACAGTAAGTCTCAGTTTCTTCTAATATGAGCGACAAATGACAGAAAAACCAGCAGCCCAACATGCAATACATTAATAAATTAAGAAGTACAAACGGTCCACTCATCATGTAATGTCATTCCCTAATACCTATAAACATAAAGGCATACAAATTACTTCATTGGAATATTTGACCTATAAACATAGATGCATATAATAATAATTTAGTAATCAAAAAGATAAAAAATAGTAATAAAAAAGATTTAAAAAAAGAGTATAGAACGACTTTTTTTTTCAAGCCCTACTTGTTGTGTAATGTAACATAGGAATTATCTTTTCTCAATTGGGAGAGATGGCTGACTGGACCAAAGCGCCGGATTGCTAATCCGTTGTATGAGTTATTCGTTCCGAGGGTTCGAATCCCTCTCTTACCAGTTCCGTTGATGACTTGGTATTTTTTTTCAAGTCTTTTTCTTTATTCATTTTGTAATAGTTAAAGATGTAGAATAGATAAAATTCTAACATTTAATAAAAATAAAAATCAAGCAAGGAAAAAGCCTCTTTTTTTTTTTATTCTTCACATCTAGGATTACACCCTGGATCATTAGATAAAAACCCAAAGATGAAAATGGAAGCAAATAATATTACTACTGTGTAAACAAAGAGTTTGAGAGTAAGCATTAGACAATCTCCAAGATCTTTTTTGGAATGGCTTAACAATCTTTCTCTATCAAAAGAAACACATAATCCCTTGCAGTAAATTTTTGTGCATCCTCATGCCTAACAGTAAATCTCACGCTTCAAGCCCACAAAATCCTATTGCAGATCATCCATGAGATACAATAGGGTTGGATACCATTTTAAGAATATGCATAATGGTGGAAAAACATTCAATAGCTTAACATATATATGATGTCAATAAATTAAAGGGCGGGATGAAGGATATAGCACCATAATAGACATAAATTAATTCAGATAGCTAAATATATACAAATGCCACCTACTGGCATTGCATGCTTTCCACTACTATTAGTTATAAATGAAAATTATACATGTGCATTTACACAAGCACACATGCGCCCGCGCATGCAAGAGTCATCATGCACTTTCAAAGAAAGGCCGGGAGTAACTCCACCAACTTAAAGAATTTAATCATGGTACTTGAATATATTTAGAAAGTCTCTAGTATACAATTACAAAGACAAACACACACAAATACATATATTGCAATAAGAATAACGCACAAGTAATTGAACAAAACAACTCCCCAAGCCTAGACAAATGAATACCAATATGTGTCTTTCCATGGATATCCTAAAATGGAGTGTGTGTGTGCAGCATGTCCCCTATTAACAAGGGCAGCATGGAAGCCATGCGCCCCCCCACCCCCAATAAAAAAAAAAAAAAACACTATTTTTGTTGCCCTCTGCCAGTGCCTAATAGCTTCTGCCCAAACTCACATTTTTCCCTCCCACTAAATAGGTCTTCCCCCTAGGCACTTTGCCTAACCAAGAAGACCCAGTGACTATCCTGTGACTCATCCAACATACACATATAGTTTCAATCAGGCATGAATAGGTCTCTTTTTTTCTTTTTAATTACAAGTACCAGTAATTGGCACTTTCAAACCCTACCATATATATGCTTAGTGAATACTAATATCAGCAAAAGGAGTGAATCCGATTCTCTAAGCGAGCTTACGTAATATACGATAAATAAATCAGGTACATGCACTCTTCATTTTATGAGTTAAGAACTAATGCCATAGAATAATTACCGCCTGGCACTCCTAAACATTATGTGATAAGAGGGCATATTGAGGAGGTTAACACCCCATTTATGAGTTTATTGTAAACAATGCCTATATCATGTGGACATAACCAGCAGTTGGCAAATGTTCCATGTGCCAAGGTAATGACAGGTTTCCAATTTTCTTCCCTCGCAATTCTTAAACATAGTAGACATGGAAAGGCAACATAATCAATATATAGAACAGATTTCTACTTCAGTTAATAATGCATGAGTGCTTTCTGTATGAACCCTCACAAGCAAGTGATACACCTTATGCATGTTAAATAATAAATTTGAAATCCAGGTTAACATATTTACATGCAGATGCAAACGAAATATTTTTTTTTTATTCTTATTTTTCTTTACCTTCCATTTTAAGCATTCCCAAGCACATAATATTGGACTTAAAAGGAGAATAAATTCAGCTTTCCTGTAGATAAAAAGTAGTTTCTAGCAACAATTTTGTTACAATATATTTTCCATATTTCGGCAAAAACCAGTTTTTTCTCATAAAATAAAAAAGAAATGTGCATTGCAGATGGGAGTTAGATTTTCCAATTTGGTTTTTCCCTTTGTTCTTCTCAGTTTCCAGACTTAAAGAAACAATGTATCTAGAAAAGTCTCATTGACAGATGTTTTCAGATTCTTTCAAGTTCAGATCATAAAAGCTAAAAGCTTTTTGTTTCCATTAAGGATCAATGATACTGGACAGAAATTTATGAATCTTTTAATTTACCTGGAGTACAAAGCTTTTCTTTAGCTTTCCGAGTATTGAATTTGAAATCTCACATTTAGAGGAGGGGCAAACGAAATAAAAATTAGCTTCAAAAGGTACCATCAACACAAGGAAAAGAAATATGCTGAAAATGATCAAACTTAGTATGTGTATAAATATAATTCTCAATACTATAAAAGTAGCAAAATGGTTTCCCTAAAATCATGATCTCCCCTTAACGTGTCAAACTCTTGTAAAATGGCGCGAACAGCACCATAACATTTGAAACCCAACACCGAGTAGTTCCAAAGGTAATCAGAATCTCTTGTTCATTATTCTTAAATACACAACCCCACCTTCATGGAGCTACCATTATCAACCCAAGGAAAAGAAATATGCTGAAAATGATCAAACTTAGTATGTGTATAAATATAATTTTCAATACCTATAAAAGTAGCACACTTGTTTCCCTAAAATCATGATCTCCCCTTAACGTGTCGAACTCTCGTGAAATGGCGCTAACAGCACCATAACATTTGAAATCCAACACCAAGTAGTTCCAAAGGTAATCAGAATCTCTTGTTCATTATTCTTAAACTACACATCCCCACCTTCGCGGAGCTACCATTATCACAATTCTGAGAACAGAACGTGTCAATACATTCCAATTCTGTATAGATTTTTCTTTTAACACTCTAGACTAATGCTAAATTCAACCTTTTCAACACTTTGATTATCACTAAAACACAAACAATAGCAACGTGCAACATTCCCTAAAAAATCTAATGGATCTAAATCCATAGCAAGATAGAATCAGAATCAGAATTCCTACCTTCTTCAGATACCTTATCAACTAATTTCAACAGTACAAACTCCAACTTAGCAAAAAATCAGAAGAATTTACAGCAATAAACTAAAGCTAGCCTCAAATTATAAAGTAAAACAACTAAGTAAATTCATTTTCGAACAAAAACAGCCAACAAGCAACACGCCCACAAAATGTAAAATAAAAAAGGTCGCAGCTTTACTTCACCATTCCATGTTCTAAACAATTCATGAATCACAACCAACCCACATTGAACATCACAAAAATAAAACACAACAAAACCCTTTTTGCAAACAGTCCAAAAATCAGTCAAAAACACTACAATCAAATAAAACAAGTTCTTGATGGATCTACAGTATTAGGGTTTTTAAAGCAACATGTAACGGTCAAATTTCACTCATTTGAATTATACAGAAGTTAATTTCAAACTGAAGCCCTAGATTATAGAGTCTCAAAAAAACAGTACCCGGATTGCCAATCTTGCAAAAAACAAAATAAAAATAAAAACTTTGCTCTGGAGTAAAAAAAAAGTGTAAAAAATGAAAAGTTACCTATAGAAGGGAGAGTCCTTTAAAATGAAGAAAATTTGTATCAATCAACATGCACAATGGGTTTCATCTTTTTTTGTCAAAATTCCATTAGAAACTCTGAAGAACTCTCTCTCTCTCTCTCTAAAGTGCCCAGGCAACTATGACTGAATAACAAATAAAATAATAATAAAAAAAAAAAGGGTGGGGGTTTGGTTAATATTTAAGTAGGAGGGTGTCCTTTTTTATTAGCAACCCAAGTCCTACTTTTTTTTTTTAGTAGAAACAAAGTTAACTATGGTTAAATTTTAACTCTTGATTTGTGTTCATATTGGCAATGTGTGGGTTAAGTTTTAACTTGGGTTAATTTTTAACCAGAATTGGGTTTGCAAAATGTGATTAAATTTGGTGAATTATTTATGGTAATATTAAATACCTTTGCAATTAATGGCAATTTTTGGTGTTAATTACATATTGCAAAACAAGCATGGTAGATTTTCTTTTCCATTTATAACTAACTACACAAAATAAATGAACATAGTTAACTAACTACACAAAATAATATAGTAAGTGATAATGGATGAATTATGAGTTTTATAAAAAAAAAAAATCAATAATAAAAGGTATTCTTGAACTAGTTTTTTATTTTAATTGATACTAAATTTCTATCTTATAAAATATGATGAATTAGATATAAAGAAAAAAGCAACTACCACATCCATTAAAATGAAAATTTTGTAAAAATAATTTGTTTATGTATATATTAAGATAGTGTTTGGTTGTTGTATCAAAATAAAAAAGACAAAGATAATAGAGGCAGGGATAACATGTCTGCGTGTATTTATTATTTTGATAATATAAAAATTTATTTCAAAACTATTTTAAGAATATATTTATTTTATGTCTTAATATCTTTAATGAAACAAGTTTGTTTCTTATATATTTATCACTTTTTTTCTAAAATATTAATCTAGTACAATCTTAAAAATAGTTTCTTCATTTTATTGAAATGGTCATATGCAAATCCAATTTTTTATAGCGGAAACAAGTTAATTAGGGTTAAATTTTAACTCTTTTATAGGGTTTAAGTGATTAACTAGGGTCTATGGTTAACTTTTAGCTTGAGTTGCACATTTGGTGAAATAATTAGGTGAATTCCTCTTGCAGATACTATAGATATGGTCAGATTTGTGTAATTTAAAGCATCCTTGGTTCTACAAGTAAATGTTCACACCTGTCAATGTTTTGTTTTGGTAATATAAAAAACATCTTAAAAAAATTGTTTTAATATATTTTTAATTAAAATTATTCTTTTACAAAAAAATATGCGTTACCAAACAGTAAAGCTATCTCATAAATTTTTTTTTCCCCGTAGAAAGAAGAAGAACCAAAAGGTTGCTTTAACATAAACCTGCAGGATGATTTCATCATTTTGTGCTCAGGGATTCCATTATTGCATGTTTAGCATTTGTCAATGCCCACTAAAGGCCAAAATTAATTGTAATTTGTAACCGTAATCTCTGTTGTTGCCAAATTTCAAATTGGTCCTTCAAGTATAGCCTGTTTTAATGTGATTCTACAAATTCCTAATGGTTCATTTTGATCCTTCCATCATGCCTTCATTAGTTCTTGCTGGTGTAATTAGTCTTAATTAAGATAATAT
>Ga0307515_10019499_pt1 | contig 12197 bp, 3 predicted proteins | sample 17_EM_MG_FD_194513 | JGI IMG/M metagenome (GOLD analysis project Ga0307515, IMG submission 194513) | Populus trichocarpa ectomycorrhiza microbial communities from riparian zone in the Pacific Northwest, United States - 17_EM | ecosystem: Host-associated > Plants > Roots > Unclassified | place...
CTAAGACCGCCTTTGTTCTTTGGCCGCTAGGATGATCATTGGAGCAACGATATCTGAACTTTATGTCTTTGAATCGAATTACCAATTAGAGCACTTCTAATTTCAGTCCTACTCGAGCTGCTAATGGAGGCCAACGAGATTCTCAAATAAGGGTGGTATTACAAATCAGGCTTATCCGATGTGTTTAGTGGGTGGACATTAGATTCTCTAAAGGTAACACTACAAGTATCTTGTGCTTCCCTTTCATTACGATAGCTACATTCTTATCAAAACATGCATCCGACGATCTCGAAATCTCTATGTGGTATTTAGAAAAACTAAAATTCGCTGTTAGGGACAGCTGCCAATGCCAAAATCCTCCTAAAGTCCTGAACACGGAACATACAAACAAATCTTTCCCCCGTGCCTATCCCATCATAGCGATGTCATTCTGACCTTCATCTATACCCTCAAATATGTTCTATCTTGGTATGTTTCGTCTTCATGATGGGTGTGCATCTCTACCTGAACAAGGTTTGTGGAGCTGTGGTCGTTAACTGGGAAATACGCGGTCCCTTCTTGGCCCAACTTCTTCTCTGCTTTCCTGGCCTTCTTGGCTTCTTTGTTTGCTTTCTTCATAGCTTTCTTCTCCTTTCGAGATGGGAATTCGCTCTCTGGTCCTACAAGAACCATACCCGGATGGATTATGCTAAGTATGATACCGGCGAGCAGCATTGGAGCCGCATCAAGCGCCAGCACATAGACCTCGTGGAATGGAAGCGGATTCGTGGAAGAGTCAACTCCGCGAGAGAACTCCAGTAATCGGTATATGATACGCGTCTGGATAAAGAGGTTAGCAGCTGATATAATGCATATTCCTTAAAGTACTTACTGTTATTAGTGCTAAGGTCGCATATAAAATATAGGTTAGCCATTGCCACTTTTTGTTGGTTGGCGCAAATGCAGCTTTTTCTAGCTGCAACATCTCGTAGTGAAATCGGACGATGAGGGTGGTGAACAGGCAGATGAAGAACTGCTGAATACCGACACCTCCCATGTAAACGTCCATTCCGATTTTTGCTGTTTTCGCTGAAGCTCCAGGGCTGAACATCGTCCCTCCCATTCCTTGGACGATGAATGAGATTATATCCAACCAGACGAAGTATTTGCCGATCGAAATTGCCTTAACTTTCCAAATCTTTTTTCCTGGAAGGAAAGTCCAGATCATGCGTCCTGCAGTCATATATACATATGCGTTGATCCCTATAGGCGCAAATGATGTTAGGGATCTTAACACTGCTATCATGGAGGCTGAGGTTGCTTACAGAGTGGAGCAAGAAGGATAAGTAGCTGACTGATTAGCGCAAGCGGCATTGACTGCTGGTGATGCACTCCAAGTGCCCGGGTGATGAAAGAACCCGTTTCCCATAGAAGTCCCATAATTACGACCCAGCAAAAACCCTTCCTGAATGAAAATGCTTGGACTGTCTGGACAGTTGTTATAATGCCAAAGAGCACAGAAAATGCAATAGCGGCCGTGAAACTAGGATCGTAGCTGTAGTAGGAATTGCAGGCGGTGACTGGGACATGTCCATATTTGTCTGGTACTGCTGTCGTGCAGCTCGGAGTGGCAATGGATGTTGTGGTAGAAGCCACAGAGGTGGGAATGGTCGTGGTGACCATGATTTAAAATGGCAAAAGAAACGAATTGGTTTGAAAGTGATAGAATTCTTGAGTACGACGGTAGACTTGTGGTAAGAAAACTGCACGGGAACTGGGGCATGATATATACCTTTCCAGTAAATAGAACTATTGTCTATTGCAGGAACGATCCTCGGTAGACCCGAAGCCGCGTAGTTCCGACATGCTCAGCCTCGTCCAATCCTATCATCTCGGATCCGCATATTATTGGCTAGGAGATCAAGCTCTTTCTGCGCCCCAAGGCTGATGCAAGATAGCCGGTGGAAAGATTTGGCGGAAGGATAAGTTTCGTTGCTTCAGCTCAAACGAGAAATAAGCGAGCGGGCCAATCAGCGGAGAACAACGTTGCTAAGGGAGGCTAAAAATGGCTGCGCTTCCCTCGCTAGTTTCCTATTTACGGTTTAATGCGCCGGAGGCAGACTCGACATGTCGAAAAGCAGTGGTCTGAAATCTAGTTGGATGTTTGAACACGCCTTCTAGCTTGAAAATCAACACCTGCAGTATTCCGTCATTAATTCACGGACTTTTCGCACCGCCCAGCCCTGTTAGACCTGAGAATTCGAGGGAAGACCTGGATGCTATCATTAATGATAGCTTATTCGATTTCTTGCAGCAGGGCAAGAATTAACCAGCACCTAGGGGAATGAATCACCAGGACATCCGGCTGGCGGACTCATTGCTGGGATAAGTTCTCATCCGCTAACTCTATCTCGATATTTGGTAACTTAAAACGGCCGGTTTCAGCCTTAAACAAGAATAATTGTGGCGATTCCACACATAAAAGCTGAAAGTTATGGTTCGTATAGAGAAGGTAGTGAAAGCGAGGAAACTGCGGCCTAGCTTTTAATGATACGCTCTCTGCGAATATCCAGCTGCCATCAGTTACTACGAGTAAATTCCCACGCCAAATACTTCCCCTTTTTTGGCTGCGGTGCGGCTGAGAAATTATGACTCCCACAGCTAGACCCAGCCTCCACAATATCTAAATATTATAAACTCTGATTTAAAAATTTATTTTCATCCTATGTACAAGCCCCCGTAAATTGTTAGACAATTGATGAGACATGAGTATTGAAATTGGACCGTAGAATGCGCGTTGTGTAATTGCCCGAATACACTTTTTTTGTAAAAACTGTTCCTATATGGTCGGCTGAAATTATGAGCTGAGAAGGCGAACGGCATATGAGGGCCGTGACTTTGAGATCAGATAGCCTGGGGTCCGGCTTTGTCGAACGTTGAGGTCACTGTCAAGTACCACCTTATGACTCACACCCTGTTTTGCCATCGTATGTCTTACTATCTATTTTCTATTACCTATTCATTACCTATCACCGACTGAGTGGCAATACCGACCTTGTGGCGATTGAGTAATAGTTCCAAATCGTCGTCAGTGTCGTCGTTAGTGTCGTCGCTAATCTTTTGCCCCTACCTTATGTATATAGAGAGCTTCTAGAGCCAGCTTTAATCGATAGAGTTCTTATAAGTAACTTGTCCGTCCGATAGTTATAAGCCCGGGCCATCTACTATATTATCTTTAATTTGAAACCCTAATTACCCTATTATTAACTAAACAGTAGAAGCCTTAAAATGACCTCTTAATAATCTAAAACCCTTATTATAACGTATACTATAATCCTAGTAGGCCTAAATAATTGGGACTAATAAATTAGTGTTGTTAAGTATAGAGCCGATAGTAAGAGTATATAGGAGTATATTAATTTAAATATTAAGAAAAATAATTTACCTAGATATAGAGCACCGTTAGAGCTATTACTATTAGTTATTAATCCTTAGAAGACTATATTCTTAGCCCTTAATAAAGGCGAAAAGGAAGAGCTTTAAGCTTTACAAAAATAGTATAACTATATTTATAAGTGGTATAAGAAAGAGGAAGTAGCCCTTAAGTCTCTATGCACCTATATTATTAGCACTATTTCCTATAACTATATTAACTACACCTTTAAAGGAAATACCGTCTATAATATCCTTATATTACTTAAGAAGGCAGTTACTCTAACTAATAACGCTTAGAAGATTAATCTAGCTACCTAATATCTAAAAATAAAGAAAGCCCTAAAGAGTTAAAATATTAAGAAGTGGCTCTGTGAATAGAAGAAGGTATATAATAATTATAAAAAGGTTAAACTACCTAAGGTAAATAGTAATTAACTAGTTAAGGACTTTATATATACCGTTAAATCTACCATATTAGGATAGTTAGAATACTAAAAAAAAAAAAAAATAGAACCTTAAGAGGAAAAAGGAAAGTCTACCTACCCTTTAAGTTATTATTAAGGTTTATTAAAATTATTAATAATTAAACTCTGCTTAGAAGGTAAGAAGCTAGCAAGGCTCTTATATAATAATAATAATAATAATTCATTACTTAACGTCCGATTTAGATCCCTATTAGGCCCACGCGGATTACTCCTTATATATATATAGGGAGAAAACTCTATTTAAGAAAACCCCGTAATCTATCTTCCTGCCTTTTAGGACTCGCCTATAAGGCGCCTATAGGGCGCCTATAAGTCACCTATAGTGCTTCTACTACCTTACTTTTTAACCTTTTTAGGGACCACTGCTGCCGTAACAAGCCTACGGACGCGCTAGTATCGCATACTTTACTCTACTACTGTAGAGTTATTAGGGGGCGCCTATTGTTCGCCCCCCTACTCTTTATTACTATTTACCTTATAACCCAGAACTGGTTTAGTATATTTTAGCTAATAAGCCACTAGGTAACCGCCTTAAGGCCTTTTTATATTAAGAGTAGTGTATTATAGTTCTCTATACTAGCTACTAAGAGTATTACTTTTTAGTTAGTGTATAAGGGGCATAACAGTATTATATATTTTAGCGTCTGTCTTAGCCAGCTATATTTATATCTTAGGCTACCTACTAGGACACCTACCTAGTAGAGCTAGTCTTTTAGTTCTATTATTCCTATTCTTAAGAGTATTACTATTATATTTTCTGCCTTTATTAGGCCTTCTTAAAGCACTAAAGTATTTACCCCCTATAGCGTTAACTATACTACAGCTTAGGTTCCTCTTACCTTAGTTAGCCTTTATACCTTTAACTCCTATACGCCTCTCTAGCGTTAGTCTAACTAGTATTATATTATAGTAGATAGTTTCCTAGCATTCTTTTATGCTCTACTTTAGCTCCTTTTTTTTTCTTACTATTATCTTTATTAGCCTCTTATACGTCTCCCTTTCTCCTCTATATAGGCCTGGGCCCTAAAGCAGTACTATTCTTCTTTTACTTTTTTTACTTATTTCTCTAATATATCTTCCCTACTTTAGGGTTATTAGTTTGTTCTCCTATAGGGCGCCCTAAGGTTCCTCTATAGTTTATTTAGGCGTATCTTAATATACTTTATAATATTAAAGTTACGTTTATTTTACGCCCTTTATATTACAGCGGGTTTAATATATAGTTATAGGGGGGGAATATTAGCTTCCTTTTTAAGCAGTACTGTGGCCGTTCGCTAATATGCGCCTATTATACTCTAAAGGTAGGCTGTTTAGACCTTTTAGAGTAGTTTAAGGAGCAACTTAAAGGGGCCTTTTTTAGATTCTCTAATGGCCTAAATACTAAACCTATACGTTATGGTTAACCAGATAACTGCTATATATAGTAGGCGTAACCTTTAAAAGCATAGACCCTATATAGAATTAACGATCCTAGATAATGTAATATACTATACTTAGCCCTTATAGGCCGCTTATACCGTATATACGCTCTACTAGAGCTTACTATCTACCTATACCCCTAATACCCTTAGGCCCTAAACTAGTTAACCCTTAAAGCCTTAAATGTAAATTATATATTAGAGATCTGCAGATTAGTTACGTTTTCTTATAAAATAGATTAGCTAGTATTTCTCTGGTAAGAATTAGACTCTATATTGTCTTGCTTATTCTATATAGGTATTATAAGCTTTCTCTAGTATTTTATAATTCTCTATAGCTATTAGCCCGTATATAATTAGGTTTATATTATTAATAAAGCCTATCCCCTAGGTTGCCCCTTCCTTAAAGGAGTTAAGTAGGTTGCTTATAAAGAAAAGGAAAAGTATAGGTAAGAGGGGTAATCCTTATAGTATTCCTATTGCAACTATAATAGGGGGGCTTTGGTATCCGTTAAAGACTAGTAATATTTCTTTCTAACTTATAAACCCTTAAATAAATTATATAATCCATTTTAGGAAGCCTTTTGCCCTAAGGATGTATAGGAGACGCTTATAGGGTATATTATTGTAGGCGCCACTAATATTTAGGCTAAGTATTAATACTATAAAGTCCCTTCGCATTACTTAAGCGGATTTAATAGTGGTAGCGAGTAGCGTAAGTACTAATAGTGTTAAGCGGTTCTTTCTTGCCCCTATTTAGCTTTGTAGTAGTAGGGCGTATTTCTTAGCCGTGTTTGCTATATAGTCCGCTATTACCTTTTCTAAGATCTTACTAAGGGTATTTTTTAAGGCAATAGGGCGGTAGCTTCTTAGGATTAAGTAATCTGCTTTACCTTCTTTTTATAAGACAACTATTATTATAGATCTTCTAAGTTATGGGTAGTAGCCTATAGTAAAGTATGCTCTAGCTATATCTATAAGCTAGGGTGCTATAAGTAGTCTATAGGTCTTTAGGGCCTTATTTAAAATCCTATCTGGTCCTAGTACTATATTATTTAAAAGGCGGCTAATAGTTCTGGCCATTTCCTCTATTATTATATCGCTGTTAACCCGTAGGCGAGTCGCCGGTATTTTACCCATAATATTACTAAGGTCTGCTAGAGCTAGTTAGGGGAAGAACCTTTCTATAAGGATCTTTACCTTCTTATTATTATTATTAGTGGCCTATAATTCCCCTACTCTTTATAGGGGTAGTAGGTATAGGTCTTCTACTAGTTACCTTACCTTTTTCTTTACCTATTTTGTTATAGCCTATAGGCCCTTATTATAGGGGAGGCTTAGGTTAAAAGTATGCTTATTTATAAATTATCTCTAGTTATTCCTTACTTCTTTTTTTAGGGTATTCTTTAACTGGTTTCTTATATCTTTATATCATCTCTTATCTTTAGGGTTATAGCTACTTAAGTATTTCCTTTTTACTTATTATTGGCTAGCTATAAGAACTGCGTATTATATGGACTATATATATCGCGTGTAGGGGCCCAGTCTTAAGACCGGGTAGTGCTTTTTTAACCCGTTTTTAATTACTGCTTAGATCCTTTCTAGTCTTTAGTTAATTTCCTTAAAGGTAGCTAATAAGCCTTGCTTGTTTGATATCGGGTAGATTTCTTCTAGGTCTTAGAGTTATTATTTAACCATATTAAGGAAGCTATTTACCTTAAGCATCCTTATTGCGTATCTTTTGCTATTTAATTACGCCTTAATATCTAAATCTAGCTATATCTGAATAGGGATATAGTCTAAAGTAAGTGCCTATTTTTTTTTAGGGTTATACCTTTTAAGTCTCTAGTATAGGCCTTCGTCTATAAATATAAGGTTAATTATACTTCTAGCGGATCCTTATTACTATATAATTGCTCTAGGGGGGGTAGCTAGCTTAAGGCCCTAGGTATTTATAGCTTTTAGTAAGCACTCTACCTATTATTTAGCAGTAATGTAAATACCCCCCTACCGTGGGTAATAGAGGTTTATATCTCCTAATAGGATAATCTCTATACCTTTAGTTTTAAGTAAGCTTATTACTAATATAATATTCTCTATTTATAAGACCCCTTTAACTCTAGGGTTATATATATTAATAATTTATACTAGTCCTCTATATATTTAAATTATTATAACTATAATATCTAGATTAACTGCCTACTATAACTATAAGGATAGGCTAATAGTCTTACTAATTATAAAGCACACGTATATAGCTACTTTTAGTTTATATAGGGGCTAGAATCCTTAGGGGCAGTATATTAATTATATGTAGGTATTATAGTACGGCTCTTATATAATAAGGATATAGTATTTCTCTAGGTTTAGACTATTTAGTAAGGGCCTTATAAGACGGTGGTTTATATTACTATAGTTATACTATATAATAGATAGGTAGCGGACCCCCGGTAAGGGTCCTTCGCCTCTTTATTATTTCTCGCTTTTTTTATTTCTACTTTCTCTAGAATATTTAGAACTTTTATCTCTTATATTTATACCCTAGTTACTACTTATTTTATATAGAGCTTTCCATTCCCATATCTTGTATTTTTACTAGCGCTTTTATATCTAAATCTATTATTATTTCTAGTTTTTCCCCTATTCTTACTAGTTAGCTATATACCCTTTAAGAGTTAGCTATAAATGTTATATTTACCGCGTTAAGTTTAATTCTTAATTATCCTGGTCTTAAGCTTACTATAGCTGTCTATAAGGGTTTTCCTATAGGGCGTCCTCTCCCTTATATCCACTATAACCCTTATATCCCTATATAGTCTAGTAATATCGCGCAGCGTTACTTCTAGCCCGTTAAGGCTTGGGATAGCTAGCCTAGCCCCCTAGTATTAAAGGTAGAAAACGCTAGAAAGGCACCTACGCCCCCCTAGCTTATTACCTGTTGTTTCCATTTATATAACCTTATATATAGTTATTCCCGCAGCTATTAAGCCCTTACCTTCTATCTCCTATATTTAATATAGTTTTCTCTCTCCTACGCCTTATATGTGTTTTAGTAGCAGTTTATGCATTTTATTTAGTTTTAATTTAAGTAGTATTTTATATTATAGGGGCCTATATAGTGGCCGTAGTACACCTATACTGCGTATGTGGATTAGGTGTGTCCCTATTATATATAGTAATAGTATTATTCTAGGCGTAGTCTATAGTTATAGAGCCTTATATTATATATAAGGCCGTTTATAATTATTTCTTTTTAGATAAGAAGTTTTTGTATTCCTAGTGTATATATGCTATTAATAAGGGAGCTATATATTTATTTAGCGTCTCCCTAGTAAGTCTCTAGTAACCCTTATATCCTCTTATTATTCTTATTATTTACTTAGTTTGTATTTTCCTATTAAAGCTATTAAATTTAGGTAATCTTAAGTCTTAGTATAAGGCGTTCCGTTTATCTTACTATCTCCTATATAATTGCTATATTGTTCGCCTAGCGTCCTTTTTCTACCCTAAGGTTTATAGGGACCGCTAGGACTTTAACTGGGTAATCCTTATAGAGTACTTTTATGCTAATACGTTCTCCTAGCCTATCCCCTACCCTTATAGCTCGTTCCTTTACCTATTAGTCCTTTAAGGTAACTCTAATATCTTTACTCCTAAGGTATTAGACTATAATAGCGTTATAAACCTCTTTATGGATTTCTATAAGGACTTCTATTTCTAATTATCCCCTAAGCCCCTCTACTTTTTCTATATTTAGTTATATTATAATTATATACCCGGTTGTTATTTTAAGGGGGGTAAGTTCCCTATACTATAGAAGTATAGCTATAGCGGCCTAGGTGCGGTTCGCCGGTAAGGGGGAATTTTATTTAATTTTAATTTTACTTAGCTATTAGAGGATTTAATTAAGGGTTTACTAGAGGGGCGCCTAAGGTTTACTAGACTAGCGGAGCCATTCTACTAGCTACGTTAGATCGTTATGGCTAATAGTTACTCCCCCGCAATTTTAGGTACTAGACGCGTCTAATAGGCTTTATATTTTATTAGATGCCTTCTTAATAAAGGTATTTCCGCTTTATAGTATAGCATTTGCCCGTCTTTGTTGTGGAGGGCTGTTACTAGGCGTAGTTCTGGCGGTTATATGCGGGTGCAAACTACCGTCGTTTAACGTGTACCTCCCCTGCGATGCATATATCTTAGGGGGATTCTCTAGGTGTTTTACAGGGTTCTTTTGGTTAGTTTTAGTCTTTTTGAGCTAGGCGCAGCAAGAGCTCCTTAAGAGTAATTAAGATTTGCGAGCGATTTTAAGGCTCTTATATAATAAACTTTAAAAAAGAGCTAATTAATAAGCCTAAATTAGAAGATAAATTAAAAACTAAACTAGAAGCTAAATAAGAAATAGATAAAGCTATACCTATACGGATTGCTATACCTATTTAGGAAATACTACTACCTTATTAAGTTAATTTAACCATTAGGTTAAAAACTAAATAATTTAAAAATATAGTTAGTAGAGTAGAAGCTTACTAAGTCTTTACCTAAATTTAAGGCTATAATTAATTAATTAAGGAATAAAGCCTTATCTAATAAAAAGCTAAATAATATAGAGTAAAAGATGTTATAGACCTTATATTAGTAGTAGTAGAACTACTAAGGAGAGATATAAATAGACTAGTAGTAGAAGTATAGAAGGTGCTAGAGCTAGTTAAACTATAGGATAAGGGGTAGCTAAGTTATATAGAGAGTTACGTTATAAGTTCGGAATGTAGGAATATAGGAATGTAAGAACGTAATATACCGACGTACTTAGTATATTTCTTAGGCGCAGTATTATATATTTAAAGGACTACAGTCCTTACCTAAATAGTTCTCTTCTTTATAGTAAATCTTAAAATATAATTAGAGTTAATCTATTAGGCAACTACTCTACTAGTTATTATTACGTTATTAACTTCTTATTTACCTATATACCTAGCCCATTAATAAGTCTACTATAGTTCCTACTACAAGGCTTTGTTATATATTCACTACTAAGGTTATAGTATTAATAAAGTTAAACAATATACTATTAAAAGCAGTAGTTATAATAGCGTTAACGGCAGCGACTATATTGGGATTAGGTAATAACACTAGTATAGTAAATACTAACTTTTAGCTAGTTACGGTTGGATAGCTATAGGAAATAGTTAATTAATTAATAGATAATAATAGGATACTTAAAGAAAGGATTAATGGAATTAGAGCAGTAAAGGTTAAGCAACTATCTATTAAGCGATTCTTAGGGGAGAAGTTAAAGCTTAAGGGATTCCTTATATAAATGCACTTTAAGGTTATATAAGATGGAGTAAAGCTAGGAACGCCTATAGATTAAGTCGCTTACGCAGGACTATTTCTAACGGGGAGGGCACTTAAGTAGTTTAAACCTTACTTAATAGAGGTATAGGAAAACGGCCTAATAACTACTAACTAAGAGGTATAATATATATTCGCAAGTTGGAACAGGTTCGCAGAACACCTAATATAAATATTTAGAGACCTAGAGGCAATCACTACGGCAAAAAGAAAGCTTTAAACCCTAGTATAAAGGACTTAAAGTAAAAGTCTAAGATATAATTATCTTAATAAAAGATACGGATACCTTTAAAGAGTTAATTAATTAAGTAATTAAGATTAATAATAGGATCTACTAGAGGGAATAGACTAAGAAGGATTAGAATAGAGTTCTATAGTTTTTTTTATTTTTATTTTTTTAGGTCCATTGTATTATACTACGTACAATACTGCGCATGCAGCCTCTAGGCTATGGCGCTATAGCTCTATATACATAAATCCTTCTTAGGCAGCTTAATATGTACTAGTAACTATGTCCTAGTAGTTTATAACTATTAGGTAATAAGAAAACAATAGAAAAGATTCTAAAAAATAAGAAATCCTAACGCCTGTCCCTGTCCTTTTGTAAATTATTTCTATCCTTTTACTCCCTATTATCTATCTACTAAAAGCCTAGTAGGAGTTACCTCCTTCTAAAGATCCTACTGCTATTAGCCACTTTCTAGTAGCTATTCCTGTCCTGTCTAAGAATAGAAAAAGAGCTTCTCTTCCTTTCTTTATGCAAAATAACTTCTTTAAAGAGAGAGAAGAGCCTAGTTACCTTTATATATTCTTTCTCTCTTCTTTATATAGGCTGCAGTCTAGTAGTAAGTGCTTAAGGGTTTATACAGCAGTACATTCTCTAAAGCATCTACCTTCTTTGTCCTTTCCTATTGTTCTAGAGAAGGATTTAAAGAAACCCTTTCCTAGTTTTAGCTGGAAGAAAGCTGATTATAGCTTTTAGGATATCTATCCTTAGGTGCTTTAAGAGAAAAGGAATAGCTTCCTTTACAGATCCTAGTATAGTGTTTTCCTTTATTCTTGTTCTGTTGCCAATTGTTTTTCTACTATTCTAGTATCTTTTCTCTTGCTACTCTCCCTATATAGGATAAAGAAGTATAAGAAGACTTTATTTTTCTTCTAGAGAGACCCTTTTTAGCTAGTTTATTTACTATTTCGTTTCCATAAATTCCTAAGTGGCTAGGAACCTAATAGAAGTTAATAGAGATACCTTTACTAGCTAAATAGGAGCAGCTTTACGTAATTTTAAAGACTAGTTCTTGCCCTCCTGTAAGAGAATTTAGTTATAATCTTTTAATAGCCGCCTGGCTATCTATAAAGATATAAACCTTTTTCTCTTCTAGTCTTTGTTGCTTTAGGTGTTCTAGGGCCCTATAGACTGCGTAGAGCTCTACGTTTATAATTTCCATATAGGGTCCTAGGTTCCAATTTATTGCATATTTAATCCTATTTCTCTCTCCTATTTTGTATACGGCTGCCGCACTTAATT